>Ga0208801_1000197_pt1 | contig 15231 bp, 8 predicted proteins | sample Colrivmet1370B02_FD_187626 | JGI IMG/M metagenome (GOLD analysis project Ga0208801, IMG submission 187626) | Estuarine microbial communities from the Columbia River estuary - metaG 1370B-02 (SPAdes) (version 2) | ecosystem: Environmental > Aquatic > Marine > Intertidal zone > Estuary | place...
ATATTTAGAACATTAAAAGACGGTGCAGCACAAGAAGGACCAACTGTTGTTGTAAATGAGGCTTTCACTGCAGTGAATAAACCTATCCCACTTATTATTCCAGTTACAATACATGTAACAGAACCTTGTTATTACAATTTTCAAATGATGCGTAGCAACGCTGGAGCAAATGATGGTGGTTTAGTTAAAAACGGTACACCAATAAATGTTTCAGGTGTTACAGAGCCTAGCATAGCAACAATAAAAATATCTAAACTAATATAACATGGCAATAATATACTCATATCCCGTAGTAGATCCTACACTTAATGACCTAGTATTAGGTACAGATGTAGATGCACAGGGAAAACCTACGAAAAACTTTACTATACAAAGTATTGTAAGTTTAATTCAAGGTAGTGCAACAGGTTTAGAGGCTGTTTTAGCTGATAGTCCAGATGGTGGAGGCTTAAACATACTAAATATAGGAAATATAACAGGTTCTGGCGTTTCTACCTCAGGTTCGTTTGCAGACGGTACAATGACCATATCTAGTGGGATTGGTACAGGCTTTGTTAGTATAAGTTCTACAGATTTTGTTGGTGATTTAACAGGTGTTGTAAAAAACGGCTCAAGCATACAAGGAGATGTAACAGGTGTAACACAGCCAGTTGGTACTAGTAATACAAAACTAGCAACAACAAAGTTTGTTATGGATAAAGTTGATCCTTCAGTATTACAATACTTAGGTGATTCAACAGGTCCTTTTGATTTAAACCTTGTTACTGATGATTTTAAAATATCAGGTACAGCAAATCAAATAGAAACAACAGCAACAACAGTAGGAGGTAATGTAGGTACTATAAACTTAAAATTTCCTATAGCGGGTGTAACTTTACCAGATGGCTCAGTTGCTACAACTCAAGCTTTAACAGATAATTCTACTGACGTTGCTACCACAGCTTTTGTTCATGGAAAAAATGATGCTCAAGATTTAGATTTTACAGGAGATACTGGTACATCGTCAGTTCTTTTAAATAGTCAAACATTAAACTTTGAAGGAACAACTAATGAAGTTGTAACAGCTGTAACAGCTCAAAAGGTTAAGTTTAGCTTACCAAGTAGTGTTACAATATCTGGCACATATACAGGTGCTACATTTTCAGGTGATTTAAATGGAACTGTAAACACAGCAACTACTGGTACAACTCAATCCGCTGGTGATGACTCAACTAAAATAGCTACAACAGCTTATGTAGATGCTGCGGCTGGAGCTAAAATATTACAATACCAAGGAGATACAGGTGGACCATTTGATTTAAATTTAAAAGATGATGATCTCGATATAGCTGGTGGAAGTAATATTTCTACAACGGCTGCTACTGTAGCTGCAAACTTAGGTGTTATAACTATAGATTTAAATGATAGTGTAACTATATCAGGTACAAGCAAAGCGGACACATTCACAACTACAGCTGGAACCGCAACATGGGTTACAACAGTATTAGATGGATTCACATCTATTACATCCACTGCTTTTACAGGGGATTTAACGGGTAACGCAAGTACGGCAACAGCTTTGGCATCGTCAGGAGCTATTGCACTTACCGGTGATACAGTTTCTACCGGTGGTCCTTATACTTATACATCAGGTGGTGCACTTAGTATAGCTACTACAATAGCTGATACTACAGTAACTGGTAAAGTTCTTACAAACTTAGCTACTCCAACTTCTTCAGCGATTGCTGCCACAGATACTATACTTGCTGCAATGGCAAAACTACAAGGGCAGATAACTGGTTTAGCCGGAAGCCTTGCTTTTGAAGGAACATGGGATGCTAGTGCTGGTACTGCACCAAGCGCTACACCTTTAAACGGTCAATTTTGGATTGTATCGGTTGCTGGTAATACAAACTTAGATGGAATCACAGATTGGTTAGTTGGTGATTGGGCAATATATGTAAACAATGGTGCTGGTACAGATGCTTGGCAAAAGCTTGATCAATCAAATGAAGTGTTGGGATCTGGTGCTGCAAACAAAATAGCCAAATGGACAAGTACAAATACTTTAGCAACTGGTCTTATAACAGATGATGGTACTACGGTTACTGTTGGTAATTCTGGTAACTTTGTAGTTGAAGGTAATACAACGCTTGGTGATGCTGATACAGACAGTACAACTGTAAAAGGTCCTGCTGTTTTTGAAGAGACATTAAGAATAAACGAAGGAATTAGTTTAGGTGCTGCAACTTATGGTACAGCTGGACAAGTACTAACATCAGGTGGCGGTTCTGCTTCAGTTAACACATGGACAACACCAACAACAGGTACAGTTACAAGTGTAGGTTTAACAGAAACAGGTGATGCTCTCACTATAACTGGATCTCCAGTAACTAGTAGTGGTACAATTAATATTGCAGGCGCTGGAGCTTCTACAGATTATATAAACGGTGAATTAAATTTAGTTACTTTCCCAACTGTAGATAATTATCAATACTGGATTTTATCTGATGGAACAAATACAACTAATATAACTACAACCGGTACGGCTACATTTGCAAGTGGTGCAGGTATAGTAAATACAGAAGCTTCAGGTACTATAACAACAGCTATTGATATAGTAGGTACAGATAATGCAATTGCAGGATTAACCGCAGCAACTCCTATAGCAACAGATACTTTATGGTTTAATGACATAAGTGATTCTAATACTATTAGAAAAGCTACTATAGCAGATATTATAGATTTAGGTAATGAAAATTTAACTCAAGTATTAGCTAACGGAAATAATTCAGGCGGTACTAATTCTATAAATATGAACGGTGCTACTAGTAGTATACTGCTTCCAGACTCTGGAACCGCTGCTGCACCCGCTATAGATCAAGGTAGAATAAAATTTGGTGGAAGCGCTGATTTTCAAATATATCATAATGGAACTCATGCTTACTTAGCGAATACAACTGGAGGCTTAATAATGTCGGGCGAAACTAATGTTAATATTGGTTTTAGTACTGGCGAAAATGCAATCACAGCTATAAAAGATGGTGCTACATCTATAAAATATAATAATTTAGACAGAGTTGTTACATCAAGTGCTGGTATAACGGTCACAGGTGATCAAACTTTAAATGGTGGAAAATATATTGGTTATGATGGTAGCGGTTCTCAAATACAACTTTCAAGAGACAACACACCAACTATAGCTGGTCACAATTTAGGTACAATTAACTTTGGAGGTGAAAACTTTACAAGTGGCTCTAATATAAACACAGCAACTCTTGTTGCAGAAGCTGAAGGTGCGTGGTCAGCAACAAACAATGATACTAAGTTGACAATGTTCTTAATGAACGGTACAACTAGTAGATGGGTTTTACAAGCTAAATCAAATAGAGAAGTAGATTTTGCAGGTGACGTTGATATAGCCGGTAATTTAACTGTTGATGGTAATATAATTAATGGCAAAGGTGGTAATTATATAGGTGACGGATCATTTACTGATGGTGCGGCTGCTGCAAAACTTTTTGACATACAAAGAGCTAATAGTGGTGCTTTAGTATTTGATTTAATGTTAACAGTTGGATCAGCAACTAATAGATCTATTGCTAAAAAGTTTACAGTTGTTCATGCTTATGGAGCAACTCCAATTTTTGTAAAAACACTAGACACTGGACCTGATGCTGGTATAGATTTTGCAGTTACATTTCCTGTTAGTACTAATACTGGTTTACAATGCAAGATTGCTGCTTCAGGTGCTGATTTAGATGTTTATTACTCATTGAATGTTGGGCATGGAGAATTTTCAATAGTAGTATCATAACAATAAAATATGGCTAATTTATATAATTTAGATAATAAGTTCATTGTCGAAAGCGACGGAGATGTTGGTATTGGTGTAACTAGCGCTACTACTAAACTTCATATAGGTGGTACTGCCCCTGGTGATTCTATTATTCGTCAAGATTCTACAGTATCAGGTACAAACTGGGAAATTGGAGAAAGAGCAGCTGGTAAGTGGCAAATATTTGAAGACGATGGTGACACTATTGTTGCTACTTTTATGTCTATAGGCAACGTCGGGATCGGGGTTACAAATCCGTCAAGTTATTGGACAAACGCAAATAATTTAGTAGTAGGAGGTTTAGGTGCTGTTAGTGGAATCACAATAGCAACAGATGGTAATTTAACAGGTTCTTTAATTTTTGCCGATAGTACAAACCCAGCAGATAATACAAGGGGTGGTTTGCAATATAACCATAGTAATGACAGTATGTTATTTAGAGTTGATAATGATACAAAAATGACAGTCCTATCTAGCGGTAACGTCGGGATCGGAACGGCTACACCACAAAAGAAATTGCACATTGAAGGAACGGGAGGTGCAAGTGAAATGCAAATTTTAGTTTCTAGTGCTAGTGATACTGTTGGTCATACCGCAGGAATTGGATTAAGAGGAGAAGGTGGTGAAGCAGATGGAGATTTTAGAATAAAAGGTGGAATATTTTTTGAAAGAATTGCAGGTTCTTTTGGTAATGGAAAAATGATACTTGCGGTTAATTCAAGCGTTAGTAATACTTCAGTAACTGTTGCTGACCACGCATTAACTATTGATACCAATAAAAGAGTAGGAATCGGGACGACTTCACCTATTGCTAAATTAGACGTTAGAAATAATGATGGTAACGCTAGTGGGTTACATATTGTAGCTGATTTTAATCAAAATGGTGGAGCTGGTGCTCAAATGATATTAGGGTATTATGCTAATGGAAGTTCTCCTGTGGGACCTTTAGTGTATGCAGCAAATGGCATGCCACAATTAATTAATGCATCTGGGGGAATATATTTTAGTAATGACTTAAACTTTTCTTCAAATTTTTTATATACTTTTAGAGATGCAGTAGGTATTAATAACCCTAATTCAATTTCAGCTACTGCTAACACAGGCTATACCATGTGTGTTGGGAGGAGCCACGATAGTGGCAGCGGTGTTTCTGGTTCTATTTCAGCTGTTGGTACTATTAGAGCTTCAGCTTTTACAACTGGTATAAATACAACCGCTGGCATTGGAGGCTCTAATGGAGATGTAAATGCGGCGGAGATTGGTCCTGGTTATTTAAATCTATCAAGAGATGATACTGCCACAGCACAACAAATTCGTTTTGAAAAAAATGGGGCATTACATTCATATATTGAAACTACAACAAGTGGGTTAAATATAGGAAATGCAAATGTATATTTAGCAAAATCAACTAACCAAGGGCAACTATTCTTTGGAACTGCTGATAATCAATATGAAATATTTGGTGGTGGAACTTGGGGTTACATGGGTTATAATACAAGTGGTTACCATAGATTTTTTGGTAGTGGTACTGAAAGAATGAGGATTACAAACGTTGGCAACGTCGGGATCGGAAAAACGGCACCTAAGGGTAGTTTAGATGTAGCTGGAGCAATAACTTCTGGTATAGCTCAATTCGATCCTAATATTTCACTGTCAAGCAATGGGGCTACGCCCCAGAATGGTGGTGCATTAGAAATATCTCAAGCTTGGTCAGTTGGTATGTCTAGCGGGGACACAATTGTTTTTAGTCATGATTCAGTAGCTTGGAAATCTTGGATATTACATTATAATTTTGCAAGTACTAATGGTGTAACAATTGGAGTGATTGGAGGTTATTGGAATAACAGTGGTAGTAATAGTAACACTTTCATTGAAAATAATCTACAGGCAAGTGTAGCTGTAACACACGGTGGAACTGGAAACCAAAGTATTATAGTAACATTTACATTTACAAATCCAGGAACACATCCTTTAGCAAGTTTTAAATTCATTCAAGGCGGTGGAGATGGTCAACCTTTGGCTAGTAAAACATCAATAACAATAAATAGTTAATGGCAATATTATTTAATATAAACGGTTTATTCGCTATTGATTCCAGCGGCGCAATGGAAATCGGTGGAGCTGCTGGTACGGCAACTTATGTATTAATGTCTAACGGCGCGGGTAATGCAAATAGTTGGTATGATGTTCAAAGTAAATTTGCCGAATATTTACCTTTAACAGGTGGAACACTTACTGGTAACTTATCTATTAATGGAACTAACACTTTAAGCGTTGGTGGAAACATAACAGCTAATGATGGTTTGTTTATATTGGGTAGTTCTTATTGGGTGGTTTCATCAAGTGATGCCGCGTTACAAAGAGTAGATGCAAGAGATGATGCCACTAATTTTTCAAGGTTACATTGGTATGGTGAAAGCGATGCGGGAGCAACGTCTAATTTTAGACATGCTTATTATGACGGGTCTTCATATATAGATGTTACTGCATCAGCTGGTATAATAACTTATACAGGTGGAGCTACGTTTACTGGATTAGTGAGTGGAATAACACCCACTGCTGCTGCAAATTTTGCAACTAAAGCTTATGTCGATGGAATCGGTGGAGGTGTTAGCAAAATAATAGCATCAACAAATATAACAATATCACCAACCACTGGACTTGGAGATGTTACTATAAGCGCAACAAATACAGATACTACATATACATCAGGTAATGGTATTACGTTTACTGGAACACCATCAACTGTAATAAACGCTGATATAAATTATATATCATATAGTGGTACTAACAACTTTATAGTTTATGGTACACAAAATAGTGAAGGTACAACTATACCAACAGGATCTCAAATTGTATATGCAGATCCAAGTGGCACACGAATAGTTAATAGAGGACTTGTAAGTGATTTACCTTTTACAAATAATACTGGTGATCTTACATCAATAACTTTAGGTAATGGATTGACTGGATCAAGTTTAACAGGACCTATACCTAATATACTAATGTCAGGTTCTTACACTGGAACTTTTACAGCAACAAGTTTAGCTTCAAATTCATTTTTAAATAATGCTGGTAGTTTATTATTTTCAGCTGGACAAACTACAGGTACAACTAGATCTTTAAATTTAAGAACTATTAGTCCAACGAATGATCCATCAAGTGTAGATCAATCTGATGCAACAGGTATTACATGGGGACAAAGAACTGATAGTAATCCATACTATATAATATATCCAAAGAAAGAAAATTATAATTCAAGTGGTAATTATTCTAAATTAACTATTGCTTGGCACACAGGAATAAGAATAGGTGCGAATGATGCTTATGGGGGCACAAGATTTTATGATGATTCACCTGATATTTCAGGTGCTGCAGTAATATTAAACGTTGGTGTTGGTAACACAAATGTTGGTGTCGTAAATAATTTAACAGTTGGAGGTGATATTCTAGTTGACAACGAAATCTGGTTAAGTCGTTCTAACAATAGCAGAAACTTAAGAATGACTGGAGCAAGTGGGGCTGATGGTGGTTTTGCTGGTTTTTCTTCTACTGGAGCTAACCTATGGCAACTTTACGGGTCTGGTAATGATTATGGTTTTTTAAATGGTGAATGGGCAGCTTGGGATTTACGAAAAACTAAAAATAGCAACTTGTACATGAATAATAATACTACTTATTATTTAAATACAACTTCTAATAGTATTTTTGCTGGAAATTTAACAATTGGTGGTACTCTTAATGTTAGCAATCAAGGTAGGTTTAAATCATGGTACACTTCAGGCAGTGGTTTAGCGCTAGAAGTAGGAATTTCTGCAGCAAATGGATACGTTCTTACATATAATAGAGACACCAACGCTTATGCTAGTACATTCATAGAGTCTACAGGAATACAGTTTGCAACACATTCATCTGGTAAGTTTTATTTTACAGGCGGCAACGTCGGGATCGGGACGACTAGTCCTTTTTCAAAATTACAAGTTGGAAACGCAACTTTTACAGGTGCCAATGGTATGCATAATGATACGCGTGTAGGTATGAGTAACCATGGCGTTTTAACAGGCTTAATGTTAGCATCTACTTATAACGACGCCGCTCATCCAGAATATGGTCTTGTGTTTGTCCAAGGACCAAGTACTTCAAGCTATAACGTTTGGAGTATAAGTCCAGACGGACCAGCTAAAGGAAGTAGTCTTATTTTTAACTATCAAGCTCAGTCAACAAATATCCACTCACCTTCTAATGCTAAAGTTTGTTTTCAAGGTTCCACTGGCAACGTCGGGATTGGAACGACTTCTCCAAGAGCGGTTGGGAGCGGTTATAAGGGGTTGGAAGTAAGTTCTCCATCATCAGGTTCAAGTTTATGGCTTTCAGGTTTTTCAGATACTACTAAAGGATATTTAGCTATGGATACAGGCGGTTTAAATTTAACTGCAATATCAAACCATTCATTAACTTTTGGAACAAATAATTCACCAAAAATGACTATCCTATCTGGTGGCAACGTCGGAATTCAAAACACTTCTCCAGGGGCACTACTAGATGTAGGCGCAACAATACATCCTAACACAACTGGTATTGATGTAACTGGGGTTAATTGTATTGGTTTAAATACTGTAGACAACCATAACTGGCTTCCATATACTGATGGTAATAATTATTATAGTGCAAATAATCATACTTTTAGAGGCGGCACTAACAATGGGCCAAATTATATGGTTATTGACTCTAGCGGAAATGTAGGAATCGGGACGACAACTCCAAATAGACCTTTAACTATACAGTCTAATTCTGGTGCAACAGCAATTTCTATATATGCTCGTAGTCAAGATGATTATGGATTTATACAATTTTTTGGATATAATCAAACTACACTATGGAGTGAAATAGCTGGTAGACCTAGTAATTTATCTTTTTATCAAAATTCTAATGAAATTTTAAGGTTAGGTACTACTAGTTATATATATCATAACACCGGATCAACCACTTTTAATGCAAATGGTTATATTTATACTCAATCATGGATTAATCTTGGTGGAGGAGCTGGTATATACTCAAGTACAAATAGTGCACATTTTTATCCAAATAATTCTGGTTTATATGGAACTTGGAGAATAGATGGTAGTAAAGGTGGTTATACCGGAATCAATATGGTTAATAATAGCATACCCATTGTTATTGGTATGTTTGATACTGGTGGTAACGGTGGGACTTATGATAGTGGAAGTAATTGGCATACTTATTGGCATAGAACCAATGGTTGTTTGGCAATTGCCGGATCAGGAACCGCATCAGCGTATTCATTATATGTACATGGGGCTATATATGCTACTTCTGATATTGTAGCATATTCAGATAGGAGATCTAAAGAAAATATAATAACAATAGATAACGCACTAGATAAAGTTAGTAAAATAAGAGGTGTTTATTACACACCAAAAGAGGGTGATGACAAATCAAGAAAAGTTGGTGTTATAGCACAAGAGTTAAATGAAATACTTCCAGAAGCTGTTACATATGCTGAAGATGTTGATCAATATGGTGTTGATTATGGAAAAATCACGGGATTATTAATAGAAGCGGTTAAAGAACTACAAGCTAAGGTAAAAGAATTAGAAAATAAATAATATGGCATTATTAACAAATATAGATGGTAAATTCAGCGTAAGTGACGCAGGTGCGGTAAGATTTAACGATGCATTTACTTTTCCGACAGTAGATGGTACTGCTAATTATGTATTAAAAACAAATGGTAGTGGGCAATTATCTTGGGCACCTGATGCAAATACAGGAACTGTTACAGGATCTGGTACAGCCAATACAATGCCTGTTTGGACAAGCGCAAGCGCTTTAGGAAATAGTATAATTACTCAACCTAGCAGTGCTAATGTTAGAGTATCTGGTAGTAGTGTTTATTTTAGTGTTACAGACACTAGCGCAGCAGCTAGAAATATAGACATAGGCCATTGGGTTGCAGGCCAAACCAATATAGAGTCTGTTGGTGGAATATTATCTATTGGAACACAATCAAATCACGATATTGTTTTTGAAACAAACGGAAGTACTAAAGCTACTATTTTAGCTAACGGAAACGTCGGGATCGGTACGACTTCGCCTGATACTCTATTACATATTTATAACCCTTCTACTGCTTGGGGTGCATATTCTACAATAACATTAGGAACTGATGTTGAAGGTACTAATCAAGCACAATTAAAATATTATAGAGGTGCATCTACTTCTACTGAATCATTTCAATTATCAGTTAGAGGAACAACATCTTTAACTGCATTATACAATGGAAACGTCGGGATCGGTACGACTTCGCCTGCGGCTAAACTTAGTGTTGTAGGCAGTGGTGAAAATGGAGGTATATTTTTTAATAATTCTGGAGCTCAAGAACATAGATTTTATTCGTCTGCAAACAGTCAATTCAATACTATAGGTTCAAGTTCACCTATCTGGCATTGGGCTCAGTATACCGGTGTTGGTATTGCTCCTAATTATAAAATGACTTTAAATAGCACTGGACTAGGAATCGGAACGACTTCGCCTGATTATATTTTAACAACACAGGGATCTGGTGTTCAAAGACTAAAAGTTGTTGCAACTGATCCTTCACAACATAGTGCTGGTGTTTATTTTCTAGTAAAAAATGGAGCAAGCCAAGTAGGTACAGGAACAATAGCTACGCAAAATAATGGTGATATGGATTTTTATACCGGATCAACCAGTGAAGGATTCAGAATGACTATTCTAGCTGGCGGCGACGTCGGGATCGGAACAACATCGCCTGCTGAAAAACTTGAAGTATCAGGAAGTGTTAAAATTGGAAATTTAAAAATTCAAAATGCTGATGGTGGTAGAATTGGATTTAATAGAAATACAGCAACTGGCGCAATATATAATTCTAACTATGCAGCTTTTCAAATAAATGGTGCTTATAGTGGAGCTGATTATTTAGAAATACAAAATTATGCTTCAACAGGTGGTTTTCTAGGTAGTATAGCTCTTAAAAATGGCCTCGTCGGGATCGGGACTACCAATCCTCAAACAAAACTTGAAGTAAATGGTGGACTTGTTAAAATTGTAGACAGCGGTGATACTGCTTTTTATGGTGGAGATTATGTTAGAGTTTTTGGAACTCAGTCTTATGGATTTAGAAATTCCGCAGGAAGCAGTATAGCTCTTATTTCTTTAAATGGTAATTCATATTTCAATGGCGGCAACGTCGGGATCGGAGTAACTGGGCCTTCAGAAAAGCTTCATGTTAGTGGTGGTAATGTTAGAATTGATTCTGCTAATAATGCAAATCATTTAATAATTCAAAACAATGCAACTGCAACTAGCGGTGTTTTTGAAGAAAGAATAAAATTTCTAGGGTGGAATAATAATGACCAAGCTGCTATTATTGGTATGGGTAATGCATATTTTGGCCAACCTGTTAACGCTTTAGCTTTTCAAGTTTCTGCGGTAGAGGCAATGAGAATTATACATGGAGGAAACGTCGGTATTGGGGATACAAGTCCAGATTATAGGTTAGCAGTAAAAAAAGTTAATGCTGCTACACCTGCTATTATGGTGAGCGGAGCTCATTATGGTGGGCCTAGAATACAAACTTATGGTTTAGATGCAGACCCAAATGCTTGGATGGGATTAGGTACAGATATGTCTGGTCTTCCGTATGAACATAGTATTTATTTTTCAAACAAAGTCTCAACTGGGCAAGGTGCATTAACTATTGGTAGCTATGATGGAACTAATTATTCTACAAAAATGATCGTTTTGAATAGTGGCAACGTCGGGATCGGTATAACTTCGCCTACATATAAATTGCATGTCGCAAGTAGTAATAATGTATCTATATTTGAAGACACATCTAATGCTAGTGGTGCAGCTTTTATAGTTTTTAATAGACCAAGTGTTTTTTCAATGGGTTCTATTACAAGAAATGGTTCGGCTAACTCTGTTTCTTATAATACAGGATCAGACTACAGACTAAAAGAAGATTTAAAAGATTTTAACGCTTTAGACTTAGTAAACAATATAACAGCATACGACTACAAGTGGAAAGATGTTGAACAAAGAGATTATGGTTTTATAGCACATGAATTAAAACAAACGTTACCAAATGTAGTTACAGGAGAGAAAGATGGTGAAAAAATGCAAGGCGTTGATTATTCTAAATTAACCCCTATTTTATTAAAAGCAATACAAGAATTAGAAGCTAGAGTAAAAGAATTAGAAAATAAATAATATGGGAGTACCAAGTTCAGGAACGCTAGAAATGATAAAAATTGCTAGAGAAAGAAGGTGGGCTAATTACAGCGGTAATGGAACTATAACTGGGCCTATATCTATGTATAATTTAATACTAGGTGGTAATACAGGTGGAGCGGTTAATTCAGGTGATACGTATTTATCACCTAACCCTAGTTCGCCTACAGTATTACCAGGTGCGGGACCTGGAAATCAACCTTGGAGATTTAGTGATTTTTATGGTTATGAACAGGTTAGTGTTAGAACAGCATTTAATTATATTTATGATAGTAGTAGTGGAGTAAATGGCTCTTGTAATGTAGGATTTACACAGGGACCATATTATCATACTGGCTTGAATTTAATGCCTAGTGTTGGAGATGTTGTTTATCAAGGTGCTGCGCCTAGCACAACTAAAGCTGCTGCTGGTTATTATACACCTTATACAACAACTGGGTTTCCACCAACGTCTAGCAACCAATGGTTTAGAATAATTGGTTTAAATGGAGTGGTACACTCGTTAGGAAACTGTTAAAATAAAATTAATAAATTAAAACAATAAAAATGGCAATTACTTACAAATGGACAATTAACCAAATGAACGCTCATATCCAGGCAGAAGGTGAAGACAACGTAATCTTCACTGTTCATTGGACTTATTCAGGTTCTGAAGAATCTGGAGGAAAACAATATCAAGCAAGTCAAATAGGCGCTCAAAGCTTTACATACGTAGCTGGAGAACCTTTTGTACCTTATGCAGACACTGAAGCTTTTGAAGCTGTAGTAATTGGTTGGTTAGAAGGAGCATTAAATGTACCTGCTATGGCAGCTAATATTGAAGCTCAAATAGCTAAGCAAATAACACCAGTAAATGAAGATTTATACTTCACATGGGATAATCCACCAGTTCCAGCTCCCCCAGCCCCTACACCACCAGTTGAAGAATAGTGTAAGTTTTATAAAAAACAAGTGATAGTATAACTAAACCTATATTGCTAGCGAGGCAATATTAACCAAAAATAAAGTTTAACCCTTAAAACCAAAACACGATGACTTATTTTTATTCGTTGAGCTCAAGTATGGGCCAACCACAAACACCGCAGATTACCGAAGAAACTATTAAAATCTGGAAACATTTATCCAAAAAGAAACATTGGAGAATAGTTCAGTTACCTAATGGTTATTTTCAAACCGAACACCGTGACCTTGTAGAAAAAGACAAATGGTACGATGTAACAAGACGTGAAACTATGGAAGCCGCAGAAACTGCAATTGATGGTAGTGTTGATCACTATGCAAAGAAAGTAGATTTCTTAAAAGGACCTAAAGTAGTTAAGACGTTTAAATAATATCAATCAATCAAATCAAATTAAATTAAATTATGTCAAATGCAATTGTAAAGAATCTGAGCTTTGGTTCAGATGCTAAAGATAATGTGTTTGCTGGTATTACAAAACTTACACAAGCTGTTAGCTCCACGTTAGGGGCTAGCGGCAAATGTGTTATTCTTGAAGATACTATAGGCAAGCCAATTATCACAAAAGATGGTGTAACAGTAGCAGAGTCTGTTATATTACGAGATCCAGTAGAAAACATGGGAGCAACTTTATTAAAAGAAGCTGCTAGAAAAACTGTTAAAGAAGCTGGTGATGGTACAACAACCGCTACAGTGTTAGCACACTCTATCTTAGAAGAAGCTTATAAATTAGAAAACGAGCTTACATCAAGAGAAATTAAAAAAGGTATTTTATCTACAACTCAAAAAGTAATTGATCACTTACAAGAAAATTCTATACCTGTACAAGGGGATATGATAGATCAAGTAGCAACAATATCAACAAACAATGATCCAGAGCTTGGTAAAATTATAGCTGATGCATTTAGATCTGTTGGTAAAAACGGAGTTGTTGTTTTAGAACCAACTGAATTATCTGATACTACTTTTGAATTAGTAGATGGTGTTCCATACAATAGAGGATTAAAAAATATACATTTTGTAACAAATAAAGAATCTAAAACTGCTGAACTAGATAAACCTTTGGTTTTATTAGTTGAATCAGAAATAGAAAATATAAGAAAAATACAAAATGTTTTAGAACATGTTATTAAAAATAACAGGTCTTTGCTTATTATAGCTGACGTTAGCCAACAAGTGTTATCAGCTTTAGCTATGAATAAAGTTAAAGGCAATATAAAAGTAAATGTAATAGACGCGCCTGTGTACGGTATAAGTAAGAAAGAAACATTAGATGATCTTTCAATATTAACAGGAGCTACAATTATAAACGAAGATTTAGGTGATGATATTGATTTAATAGGCCCTGAGCATTTAGGTGAAATTAAAAAAAGTGTCACTGAGCAAAACGAAACAGTTTTACATTTAATAGAAACAACTGAAGAGGTTAAGTCTATGATTAAAAAAATGGAAGATGAGTTGGTTGAATGTACTGATCCGGTATTAACTGTTAAGTTAGAAAAAAGATTAGCTAGGTTATCTGCTAAAGTAGCTATTGTAAAAGTAGGTGCTAACTCTGAAGTTGAGTTGCAAGAAAAACAAGCTAGAGTTGAAGATGCTATATGTGCAACTAAAGCTGCTATCAAACAAGGTATAGTTCCTGGTGGTGGTATCGCTTTATTAAACGCAGCAAATGATATAGAAACTAGTAATAAGTCTGAAGAAGCTTTACTAGAGGCTATTAAGGCACCTTTTAAGACCATCTTACATAATGCGGGTATAGAACAATATGAAATGCCAAGTATAACAGGAGATGGAATAAATGTAGTTACAGGAAATATGGTAAATATGATTGAGTCAGGGATTATTGATCCTTTACTCGTAACAAAAAGTGCATTAAACAATGCTGCTTCAGTCGCTACTACTATTTTGTCAACTGATTGTGTAATCAATAATTTAAGAATTGATGAAAGCAATAGGTAGAAACTTAGTTGTTAAAATATTAAAAGCCGGTATATCTAAAACTCAAGGTGGTTTACTTTTAGGTGAAAAACAAAGAGAAGACATAAGATATGCTGAAGGAACCGTAGTAACAGCAGGGGCTGAAGCAGGTGGTTTAAAAACAGATGATGTAATTTATTTTGATAAAAATAACTCTCATCAAATAGAAGTAAAAGAAGAAATTTATAACGTAGTTAAA
>Ga0208801_1000208_pt1 | contig 14601 bp, 7 predicted proteins | sample Colrivmet1370B02_FD_187626 | JGI IMG/M metagenome (GOLD analysis project Ga0208801, IMG submission 187626) | Estuarine microbial communities from the Columbia River estuary - metaG 1370B-02 (SPAdes) (version 2) | ecosystem: Environmental > Aquatic > Marine > Intertidal zone > Estuary | place...
AATAAAGTGGCTGTATCTGTTAAGAAATTTGCCGTAAGCTATAGCCGACAGAAACACTAATAGGAATCAGCAATGGCCACTGTAAAAATTTCAAGACTGACAAATGCTCAGAAGAATAAGCCAAACAACGGAACAGGCATATTTGATGAGCTGATGGAGCAGGTGAACAATCATATCGAGTATCAATTCGATAAAGGTCGTTTAACAGGCCCTGACTTTGCTCAGGTGTATCTTGGGTCAATACAGTCGACCATTGCAGAGGCCATTAAGTTCTTGCTTCAGGAGCAGGAGTCCGATTTACGGGCTGAGCTCCTTGAAGCACAAGTTCAGACGGAGTTGTTAAACCAAACAGCTTTGCAGGCACAGATTACTGCACAGGCAGCCAAAAACGTTCTTGAAAGAGATCTTTTGGAACAAAATATCAATATTGCCATGGCAGAAGCAGAAGCCAAAGAATCACAGACAGCGGTTTTCAAGAAAGAGTCGCCACTAAAATTAGAGCTGCTAGAGCAGCAAATAGCGGCGCAAGCAGCAGCAAATAAGATGACAAAGGTGCAAACAGAAGCTGCTACTGCCGAAGCTCCAGTAAAATTAGAGCTGTTAGAGCAACAAGCGGCTTCACAAGAAGCGTCTGTTAAAATGACAGAAAGTCAAATAAGGGCTTTTGAGGCAGAAGCTCCGGTAAAACTGGAGTTACTAGAACGCCAATCTGCATCTGAAGAAGCATCTGCTAAAATGGTAGAAAGCCAAATAAAAGCTTTTGAGGCAGAAACACCAATAAAACTAGACTTGTTAGAACAGCAAGTACTTTCTGAAACATCTAAAAGAGAAACTCTTGATGCTCAACTAACAGCATTCAAGTCAAAAGCACCACTAGAAGATGAACTCCTAGAGCGTCAAATTTCAAATCAGAAATCCCAGACGGATGCTGTAATTTCAAAAACCTGGGCAGACAAAGAAGACCACGAAGCAAAAATGGCAATGGCAGAGGAGCTGCTGCAGACAGAAGATGGCAAGCAAGCCATGCTGGCGGCACAAGTAGTTTCAGAAGGCAAAAAGCAATTGCTTATGGAAGCGCAGACTGCAGGATTTAAGGCAGACTCAAAACAGAAAATTCTGAAACAAATGCTAGATGGTTATGCAGTCACACTTTCACTAGCAGCGGAAGAGCCTATAGTGCCTGCAGCAGTCGGTGAAGCAGCGATTGACCAACTTGCCCAGGAAATGCTGGCTGATATGACTAGCGGAGTTGTGATACAGTCCCAAGCACAACAGCCGTTTCTAGGTCCATAGTAAATAATGAAAAAACAGGAAATGCTTGATAAAATCAATGCCGCCATTCGTAAAGAGAATGGCGTTCCTGTTAACATGGATGATAAGTTAGTGTCTAGCGGTCTTGATAGCTTAGGTGTCGTTATTATTTTGCTGGAAATGGAATGTATGTTCCCGGCCACAGGCCAACATACTGGCTACCTCAGTGAAATAGATGTTCCAAACATAACCATGCGGGAGTTGGTGGGCAAATGCAGATTAGCGAGTACGAGTCCCCCTCCGGCGGAGTAGCAACAAAACTTGAAGTTTTCGGTGGCACCTTTAACATCGAACTCTGCACACTAGATGATATTGACCCCCACTACGAAAAAGTTAAGCATTGGATCACAGACATGAAGCCGTCTGCGTACAAAGCTCGTATGCGCGAAGCTGTTGAGATAGGTAAAGCGTTCAAGCTGGCAGATTCATCAAGTTTCCTCTACTACATACTCACAAACCCACAAATCGGTGAAGGCGTAGCTTATTACGGTAAAGGCAACCCACTGGGAACAATTGCAATGATAATTGCTATTTTTGGGTACCTCGATAAAAGAACCTTTGCTATACGATTTGCTCTCCATGATGGAAAATCAATAGACGAATACAGAAGCATAATAACAAAGTCTTCGCTTAGCAGGTACATAACAAGCGGCACTCATGTAATGGCTAGAACTGACGATCTTATTAAAAAATACAAAGCGTTAGTGGAAGCACGCGGAGAGGAGTGGGCGTAGATGGGTTTTATTGTAGATCTAGTAGAAGCAGTAGTTGATGCGATAGTTAGCATAGTTGAAGCGGTATTCGACATAATATCGTCCATCATTACATCCGTCTGGGAAGACATTCTTGAACCCGCGCTTGAGTTCTTTTTTGGGTTTTTTGGGATTACAGATGAAACCATATTCCAAGCAGACAAAATATCTTCAAAAATATTGGCTGATGATGTTTTAGACAACGTAAGAAAAACACAGGTAAAAGCAGTAATGGAGTATGTACAAACCCCACAAGACTTTTACCCGGTGTATATGGACTGGATGGGGGCACCACAGGCAAAAGTCAAAGGGTACTACAACTACGGCAAAAAACGCTACACTCACGGCCTGCCAATAATGACTGTTGTCGGAACCATAATCAACTCAGTTGATGTAAAAGCTGCAATAGACGCTGAGTTAGCGATAAACAGCACCGTAGTGTCTTCTGTACAAAGATCTACGACGTTTGAGCATGGGTGGCAAAACGCTCTACAGACGCTTTACGGATATAAGACCGGGCTAAACGAGTTGTCTTACCCGGATAAGTGGGGTATCAATAAAATTTGGGCGGTAGATTCTGCTGTAGATAATTTAACTACAATCGCAGTAAATCTGTCCAGAACGTCATTCAGAGTCTACTTTTGGGTATACGGATCAACCACAGTAGTTGAGGGGGACTCATCCAACTACACAATTTACGCAAGCGAAACAGTGCCTGCAGGTAAAAGCATTCCTATAAACCTAACCTACACAGGTACGGCCGTAGACGGGGTAGATTACACCTCTGTTGCACAGGTAGTTATGCTGGAAGGCACTAGCTCAATAAGCTTCAGCATCGACACAATTGATAACGCTGCAGCGCATGTAGACAGGAGCTTTACTGTCACCCTAGACACGGTAGATAACTCAACTGACGTATTTGATGATCCGGTTATCCACCTGCCGCTGTCGGCTATATCTACTGCTATAACCGATGACGAAGGCGTAATACTGACTATGCCTTTCGCTATGGCAAACGAAGCCGACGTTAGCGTTTCAATACCGGTAACTTTAGAGAATGAGGCGCCATTAAAGCTTATTCAGACAGACACGTTTACTGAGGGTGTTGAATACAACAACCCAGGGCCTGATATAAGCCTTACGTTAACGGTCACTCCTGAAGATCCAAGCTACCTCGTCATTACATTTGATGGCGTGGTAAACACTGACTGGACGCTGCTAGACGCAGTAGTGACATTTACGGTAGACATACCGGTAGGGACGCTTGTAATCGTTGCTGAGACGTCATCCAGAGCCTTCACAGTCGACTACGAATTTGCTGATGGAACTGCTGTTGGCCTTATTGGTGGTGGAGCAGGAAGTGACTATGACTCTACAACAGGCTCCCTGAGCTTCGTAGGGACCGCAGGAGAGGTTCAGAACATTGTGGTGCCTGTTACTGCAGATGTAGTGGCAGACGACCAGGAGAACTTCACAGTGAGCCTGGTGAACTGTTCTGACCCGGCAGTAACACTTACCAGCACAACGATAACTCTTTGGGATGGCACAGACGCGGTAGTCAGCGATTTTCAAACAGACACCACAACATTCGACATAGCACCTATAGCAAATACAACAAGAATGATAGTCAAATACCACACAGGAAATGAAAATGACTGGTACTACTGGCTATATGACGTAGTCACAAATGCGTACCCAGACGTAGTAGCCAAGGAGCAAGTACTGTCTGATATGGAAATGATGCCGGTAGTCATACTAAGACGGGATAAAGTAAACATAAAGGACGCAGTATATGACCCAGAGGGTGTTGAACTCTTACCTGCAGATGAAGCCTACCACTCTTCAAAAGTATTGATGGAAACGCTCAGAATGTCATTAAAAGACATGCTGAAAAATATAGGCACTGAAAACCAAGCAGACGTAGATGACGCCTACCTTAATTTTTCTGTGTCTCCAAGTGACGATAACAGGATAGTTTCTAAAATCATATTCAGGACTTTCCACTTTCTGCATGTCGGCAACAACCTGACTTCAAGCACTGGCAGCTACAAGGCTCTGTTTGAAGAAGCAGACGTGCAGAACGGCATAGTGTGGACTGGATTTGAATGGACAGAAGACAAAGTAGGGGCTCTTGGTATACCAATTGGAGAATACACACACTCCAGGGTAGAGGCTATTCCAGGAGTTCCTGCAGTTTTAGACGGGTACGGGAATGTAATTACCCCAGAGGTGCCTGGAGTTCCGTCCAGACTGGTGCTGCAGTACAGAAAGTCTGAAACTGTCTATGACGAATTGGTAATTCTGTCACTGGCTGGGCTATACACCATCAAATACGATGGGTTCAGCAAAGTCGTTACAAAGAAAATGACTGATGAAGCGTTTACGGTACCTGTATCATATTACATAATTAAAGACTTAAACTACCTGGAGTTGCTAGAAGGCTACGGCTACATGCTGAGAATAGACTTCAACGCCCTGACCATAACCGAACTGGAATGGTATCAAACAGAAGAGTTTATGAAGCTGTTTAACTTCGTGATGCTTGTCATAAACATAGTATCGCTAGGCACAGCCGCACCTTTGACAATATTGCTCACTCTGGCAACACAGTATGTAATCTACAGAATCGTCGTGTTCGTAGCGGAGCTTACCGGAAATGCCGTGCTGGCAGCTGTAGTAGGAATAGTTGCAGGCGCATTGCTAGGCGGAGTAAAAATTGACCTGAGCACCTTCATGGATGCCGAGTCTCTGCTTGCCATAACTACAGATTTTGCCACAAACCTAGGTGCAGGCATGGGAGTAGTCATGGAAGACATGGCAGCTGACATGGCAAAATTTACTGAAGACTACAAGAAGGTTAATGAAAGACTTGAGGAAGCTGAAAAAGACCAAGAGCAGGATTTAGACGTGCAATTCCTTGTTGCTTTGCAGTCTGTCAACACGAATATGTACAAAGCGATACAAAACCAATATGATTACGATACTATATACAACGAAACGCAGAGATCAGTCAGTGGTTTCGTTGATTCAAAACTACAAACAAGCCAAGTAGTTTAACGCTCGAGGAACTTAATTATGTCATACACAGATAGCTGGTCTGGTGGTACTGGAACAAACTCTAACTCTTTAGCGGAGTGGGGAACAACTCCGGTGTTCAATAACAGCGGTCTTAAAATGCCTCAAGATCAACTGACTACTCAAAATAAGATGGACCCTTTGACAATGAATTGGAAGGATCTTGGCAATTTGGGTAAATTCAGTATGGGTATGCAGGGCATATCATCTCTTGCCGGCCTGGTTACAGGAATAGGCCAGTACAATGAGATGAAAAAAATGAACAAGTTTAACCGCGATAGCTTAACGCTCGACGCCAAAAACAAAGCTATACAAATTAATGAGAATAACGCAAATAGAGCCATGATGGCTAACCAGATGGGCGGAAACTCAGAGTACCAGAAGGTTAGTGGCGTAATTCAAGGTTAACTAAGAGAGGCACCACTATGGCAGTTCAACAATGGCAGTCAGGAAATTTGTTATCAGGCAGCATGAACCCTTCGTCTGCTCTAGGTGTGGCTGCTAATGCCAGTGGCAATATGTTCACTCAGCTCACCCAAGCTCAGCAGATAGCCGACATTGAGCGGGAACGTGAGTGGAGAAGAAACGAGCTGAAAAGAGCTGACGCCCGAAGAAGCGAAATTGCTGGCCAAGCTGATAAGCTTTTTAACGAAGAAGACTTAGCTGCACAAGCCAGAATAAATGCTATGGGTTCTGATGCTCTGCTGAGTGAAATTGGCCAAGGAAATTGGCAAGTAGGTGAAAACCCAGGCATGCTACTCTACTCTAACAACGATAATCTACAGGCCGGATTCCGTGATCGCGGAGAAAGAGAGACAGCAGCAGACTACATCAAAGCTCAGCGTGCAGCTGCCTTTGCACCTGGCACTGATTTCTCTGACGGAATAACTGAATTTCGTGGCCGTGGAGAAAGAGAAACAGCAGAAGACTACCTAAAAGCCATGCGTGGACCGGCTGCAGCAGAACGTCTTGCGAAGCAAACAGCAAGAGACAGCCGTATAATGGACAGCAGAACAGCCACTGATGAAATTCTTGCTGGCAAAAAAGATGAAATTCTTGCCAGGGGACGAGAAAAGCTATTAAGTGACAAACGACTATACCTAGACGGTAATGCTATTGAAGGCAGAATGCGTGACACCATGACAAACATGGGTTACACAGACCAAGAAATTCAAGACTCCATAAATCCTAAGCTTGATCCTATATTTGGCAGAAACGACCCTACTCTAGCTGCTGAACAAATTAAAGGCATAAACGACCAAAAGTCTCCAATGGAGACATTCGTTGGTGATTACCTCAGAGCCTCTAAAGGCGGTACAGGTTCAGGTGCTGACGGAGGTCCAGAAGACGCCGACATAATGAAGAGCGTCAATTTCGTCAATGACTGGATGAAAAGTAAAGGATTTAGAAGTGGTTCAAGAGGAATACTAAGTTTCAACTTAGGGTCGCACGACATCTATGAAGACGATGTTCATAAATACGTCGCAGACTTGGGCACACAAGGCATTACACCAGCACAGGCAGTAGCTGCTTTAGAAGGTATGACGCGAAAGAAAATGGTGAAGTCTTTCAACATTGGCGATATGACTCCGGCACAAGTTGAAGAAATGGCAGCTGTAGCTAAAGGCTATTCGGCTAATGGCGCTGGTTCAGACGGCGTAGCTCTTAATGGTGCTCCTGATTACAACACTGTTGTGCAGCAGCAATTTGCTTGGGAAAATAACAAGCAGAAGCTTATAAGTGACATTAACAGACTTACCGGCAGGCAGGTGTTGTCGGATGAAAAGCGAAACGCCCTACTTACCGAAGATAGCAGCTTGAATCAGTCTGGATTTTCAAGAGTTGATAAAAGTGTAGACGCAGCTTTAAACGGCATCAATGACATTCCTGCCTCAGACTTTACTGAGCAAGAAAACGCCAATAACGCCAGAGGAAATTCTCTGTTGAGTAACGTAGTTGTAGACGACCCAAGAGAAGAGTCTGGAACTGCAGCAGGTCTTGAAGTTACTCCAGATGAGATACTTGAAATAACAAACATGGCAGCAGCAGGGGATGAAAGAGCTGTAGACGCTTTAACAGCTATTAATGCGTCAAATCTACATCCTAACTTCAAGCCTGATGGAATATTCGGTGATCCGACACCGGAGAAAAGTGCACAAAACCGGGCAAACTTCGCTGCACAGAAGCAGAAAGCGGAAGACGCTGCTAATAAAAAGAAAGTAGATGCGGCTATGAGTCTTGCTAAAGCTCTGGATGCTGAAGGTCCTACCACGCTGGGACAAAAGGACATAAAACAAGTAGGTAAAGATATAGGCATGTCTGATGCTGAAATCGATGCAGTTAGACGAGCTTGGAGAGATTCTGGTGGAAGTATTAGCCTAGAAGATACTTTCAATGAATACCTCAATAAGCCTGAACCTCTAATAAGCGAAGTGCCTGGGGTTGGAGCAATACCATACCAGCCTGCTGTTGGAGCCGGCAACAAGCTCCTTGGCGGTACTGAGCAAAGACCTCAACCAGCTCCGACGAACGATAGCCTGTTGTCACCAATGGGACAGAGCAGTGAAGTGGGCCCTCCAACCTTACCGGAGTTGTCACAGGTTCTTGGCCTTGATGAAAATGACACTATGATGTTGATAAGAAGCGTGGCCAACAGCTTTAAGGCTAAACCAGAAGTAGTTGCAGCAATAATTTCTGAGGCTAGTCAAAAAGGTATTAGGGACCAAAAAGGCTTGACTGATTTTATTAAATTGAGACTAGCGTAATACTTACACAAAGCACATAACTATACAGGCAGCCTATGAGCAGTTTACTTGAGCAGTACTTACGAGATTTAAACCCTGCCACTGCCCTTGAAGACGCAGTAGCTGATAACTACCAGCGAAATATGTCTCTTCTTGAGCAGAAAAAGGTAGAGCTGTCAGGTAAGGCTACTGAAAAGCAAGCTCGTATGGACCCAGAAGCAGCCCTGGCTGCCTACAGAACGTTGATAGGTAGTAATGGCGATAGTGGTCTAGCAGATTTAGCCCAGTCTTCTGTACTGCGCTTGGGAGGGGACTTAGCAGACGTCGGTAGATGGGGAAGCAACGCCATATTTGGCACAAACTTCGATGACTCTGAAGCTACGGGATGGTCAAATCAGGCTACAACAGATGAGATGGCTGGTGTTTCACAAGAATACCGTGCTGATTTGCAGGGACGTCAAGGCAATGTTATGGACCAGTTGCGCCAGGGTAACTGGGGCAGTGCACTAGCTGGTGGTGTTGCAGTAGGTCTTGAGACTGCAGCAGACAGCACAGGATCAATAGTAGGCCTTCTTGGCGGTGGCGTGCCTAGACTTGGTGTTAAGGCAGCTGCTGGTATAGCCGGTGCAGGCACTCGTCTGTTAACCGGTGCAGATAAGGTAGAAAACGTTGTTGATGCTGCTGCTGATGCGGCTAAGGTCAAAAAAGCAACCTTGTCTACGAAAGAAGCTTCTGATGCTGTTGATGCGGCAGATAAAGCTGCTAGAACAGGCAAAGCAGCGTCTCAAGTGGCAACTGCGGCTGTTGAAGCTGAGAGAATCAAAAAATCGACTACAGCTCTGGCAAAGGGTATCAACTTGGCCAAGACAGCAGGCAAAAACGCTGAGCAGGTCAGTCTTATCACTGCCCAAATTGTGCAGCAAAACCGCAATGAGTTTAGAGAAGCTAACCCAGGCCAAGACTACACTCTTGCCAGGACAGCTACTGATGTTGTTATGACTTTGGCTTCTACAATATGGCAACCATCTATTGTTAAAAATTTGCTTGTGCCTGGACTTGTTAAGTCTACAGTTACAAATTCCGCAGGTGCAGTAATCAAAAACCCTACAGTGCTACAGCAGATAGGGGCAGAAGCCGCAAGCATGATGCGGTACGTTGAAAAAGGCGCCATACCATCGATACTTGAAAGAGTTGCGAAAGGTGTTGGATCTGTTGTTGCCGCTGGTGGTGCTGAGGGACTTCAGGAATACATGCAAACTTGGGCAGGTATTTTAGCCACTAAAGTTGGCATGGATGAGGCTCAGTCACTGATGGCTTCTATTGCTGAAACAGTAGGCGACAGAGAAAATCAGCTTAGTGCAGCAGCAGGTGGAATACTGGGAGTAGGCGCAGGCGGAGCTATAAGAAGCGTATCTGCAGTGCCGTCAGTAGCCCTGGGCACAGTGGCTGATACAGTTAAAGGCACAGTAAAAACAGCAGGTGCAGCGGCTGGACGTAATCTGCAAAACAAATTGGCCAGCAGGCTTACACCTGAACAGGTAGAATCCCGTGCAGCTGAAGATGAAGCGCGTGCGGTAGAAAAACAGAACATTATCGACAGAAACGCGCCTATGATAGTTGAGGCGGCTAACGCTAAAACATTTGAAGATATTACTAACGAAGAGCTTCGTGACCGCATGATTAAAACGGCTGGTACAGCCGATCTTAATGACCCAAAAGATTTTCAAAAAGTTAAAAATCAAGTTACCAGTACACTAAGAGCTGAACCAACTAAGGTAGTAATAAGCTCAGCCTGGGGTGACACAAAACGCCAAGCGTCTCGAGCTGGTCACGCTGCTTTACAGGCTGCTAAGGATGCCGCAGAGTACGCCGGTATAACCCCGGAAAAGTTTGATGAGTATACTGAAAAAGCCAAGGACTTGGGTATAGCTGCTTGGGAAGACCTCAAAACACTAAATGACTCAACAACTTATGGTCTATCTTTGGCTGCTGTAGATTTCAGTAAAAAAGCCAGCTCTGCTGGACTGAAAAAACTAAAGGCCGCAGCTTATGGTGCAGACCCGGATTTCCTAACAGATCTTGCTGATTGGGCAGCTAAACACTATCCAGACTCTGACACTCCAAAGGTTTTAAACAAGCTTGCCAAACAATTGAAAACTGACCTAGTAACGGCAGGCATTAGAAAAGAGCAAACTACAGACTCTGAAAATATGCCTTCTGCTATAGGAGAGGCCAGACAAGCTAAAGTTATCAGTGATAGCAACGCTAACGCTTTAGGGCTATTAATATCAGATATTGCCAAAGGTGACATAGGTGACGCAGAAGCTGCTGATACACTGCTAAAAACTTTGGACAAGTATGCTGAAAGCGATTGGCATAAGTCTGGTAAGGGCAAACTTACAGACGCCAGAATAGGAAAGATCAGAACTAAATTTGAGCTTTCAAAGAAAAGACACCAATCTGAAACTGTTGAGGCTGTAAAGAGAGGAGCTGAAAAAGCAGGTGATGCAGTAAAAGGAGCAGCAAAAGCTGTTTCTGATAAAGTAGACCTGAAAAGTGTCAGTGCCTGGTTTGACGATCTTTTTGTAAAAACTTTGAATGGTCAGCTGTTCAAGTCTAAGGGTAAAACACCTGATGAAGCTACAGCAGACACTGATAAAAGCCCTGGTGACACAGCAGAGCAGTTGGCAGATGAGTTGTCTAAAGGGGCAAGGGAGTTTTTTGATAAGGTTAAAACTAGGTACAAAGAGTATAAGGATGCCAACGATAGTGAGTCTGTAGGGTATGTGGAAACAATGCTTGTAACTGATGAGCAGTTAAAACGCTTAAACCACATGGTAGATAAAAAATCCCCACAAAAAAGTGCTCTAAAGATGCTAGGGGAAATAGCTCCTAGCCTTCTTTCAGAAGAGAACATTGCGGCTACCAAAAGCGCAATTCGTGATTTCTACCGCAGGGTGAAGTCCCGTGAGCTGGACGTGACTACATCAAGCCCTAACGACATAAAAGAGGCTGTAACGGCCGGGTTGGCTGCTGCTGAAGTATACAAAAACAGCAAATCGTTGGATTTTGAGAAAGACATCGAAGAAACCCGGGAAACTATCAGAAAGGCTGTTGGCAAAGAAGCCGCAGACGTTTACGAAAAAACACTAAGAGATGCACTAAAAAAAAGTGAAAAAAACGTAGAAAATGACATCGACGAAGAAACAGACGCCGACGAAGAAGATTCCGTTGTAAAAGCGCCTGAATATGACGATGACGGAATGCTTATAGTTAACAAAAGTAAAATTTCTGATGAAGATATAGAAACAGACCTTGACGAAAATGGTGGAGAGGTCAAAATGGTGCATACACGTTTATCAGCGGCTGAAGTTGAAGCCACTCTTAAAAAGTATGGCGTTAAGATATGCCCATCTTAAACTAAGGATTACCCATGGCCGATTGTGCACCGCTAAACACTATTCAAGATTTGCTTTATGACATTCTTAAAGTTCCTGTCGACCAGAACTCTGAGAAAATGACTAGAGTGGACATACATAATATCAAGGGCAAGGACGTCAGCAGAGTCCTGAAAGAGCTGTCCGTTGATTCTGTTTCAGGCCATGTTACCGGTACAAGAGCAGCAGCTAAATTAGCTGAAGATGTAGCTGCAGCAAAGATTGTTGAGGAAGAGGTTAGAGAATTTTTATACCGTCTTGACGTTGGTGGCAAAGGATCAAAAACCCGTGGTGAGATGATTGCTCTTGAAGCAATTATGGAAACGGTACGAGGTGAGGTTAATAAGTCTGAGAAAAGCGGTATAGAAATTAGCCATCTTGGCGATAACGGAATACCTAGAATACCTACCCACAGACTTGCTGCGTCAATAGGCCGGAAGATTCTTTATACCCGTGGCCAAAGGTTGTCAGCTGTAAACGCAAGAAAGGAAGACGGGTCTAAGTACACACCTGCTGAGGTTGAGCAGGCTTATTACATTATCGGTAAAAAGGCTCTTAACGATTTAGAGAGCAAAGGCTTTATTGAGCAGCACAAGATGGAAGCCACAATACAAGATTACGCAAGTAGCATAAAAACACCGCAACTCAGTGAAATAACAAAAAGAGTGCCATCTGTTTCGTTAAATCCAGAAGCTTTTGGTGCAGACCTTTCATCAGAAGAAGATCCGGTAATGAAGTACTTCCGTGGTGAGTCTATGCAGTTGAAGGACGTCAGCCCTGAGCTATACGGAATTGTCAGAACCATTAAAATGATTAACAGGCTATCTGTGCCAGAAAACTACGTTCTTCCTGCAACAAGCCGTGAAAACGTTAAGGCGTTCAACCAGGATACGGAGAAGAAGCTTAGCCCTACTTTGGCTAGGGTCCGTAAAGGCATATCAGAACGCCCTGTGCACATACACTCGGCATTACACGACCTGTTCGCCGGAATAGCAAAAGAGGTTAAAGGTAGTGACAGATCAGCTTCAGACTGGCTGACTAGGACTGGTATACACAATGCAAGCAGTATGAGAGCCCTTTTCGGCATATTCAAAACTAACAAGGTTTCATCTAACTCTGCCAGCCATGCCGGTAAAAACCTTTCAAAGACTACGCCTATCGACGACTTCGTAGATTTCTTTGACCACTTTGATAATGATGGCACACCAGCAGATTTGTTTATGTGGCTATTTGAGGGCGCCAACGGTCGACTTTACACAGATAACTCAGTAGCTGACGCGCATGCCTCAAAGTTCTTCCGTCACGCCATGTCTACCTCTACGTACTCAGTAGATGTAAATTCAGATGACGGAGATTACTTTATAAATAAGGTGGCTATAGCTCTTGGAGCTAAAGATGACGCTGCCCGTGTTGAAATGATAGACGCTCTAATTAACAATAAATCAGTGTACAAAGGCAAAATGGATAGAGCTTTAAAACAGCTTGCAATTATGAAAGACACAAGCGATCCGTTTGTAAAAATAGACGCTGTAGTTACCATGGGCAAACTGTTTGGCGGTTTAGATGCTGCTGAGCTTATAACTACGCTGCAGGCAGCTCAAGATATTAGGGATTCTCTAAGCACCGGTTCAATATCTACTAACTACATGATTTCATCAGACGCTACAGCCTCTGGTGGTCAGATAACAATCATGCAGGCTATAGGGTATAACGTAAAAGGTGTGTCTGAAATACTGGCTGACATGGGAATATTCGTCGGTGGTGACCCTACAAAACCTGTTTCAGACGTATACTCTGTTTTGCAGAAAATGCTGGAACAGTGGCTTGACGGTGACGAAGACCTATCGCCTGAAGTAGATGGCGTAGATAGGGCTGAAACCAGCGAAATGCTGAGAATGATCAGGGAGACGCTGTTTAAAGGCAAAAACCGTGATTTGTCAAAAGCTCCGACAATGACTTTTATCTATGACCAAGGCAAGCCGGCTGCTTTGCAGTCTATGGCTGTTGACTTCACCAAGCTTCTTATAGAACAGCTTGAAGAGAGCAGACCTTCTGCTGACGCTGTAGCTCTTGCAAAGGCAATCGCACCTGAAATATTTGAAGAGGCTAAAACTTTAGAAGCCGGTTTAAAGCACAAAGACTTAAAAAAAGCATTATTGGCTGGCTTCATAGATTCTAACGTGCCAACTCTTATGCACGGACTTCTTGATCAGTCATTTAGAAGCAGAATTTTGAGTAGCTATAAAGATACTGGAGAAGACCTTTTCAAAGTTCTGTCCAATGACGATGATATGGCTAATCTAAGAATTTTCCCTGCAAGTGTAGGCCTAGAAAATCATGCCGCTAAAACGGATAGCTCTAAGAAGGAAATAGAGTACACCAAAGAAAACTTGAAAGACTACGGTGTAACTTTGTCTAAAATTTTTGAAGTACTGCACAAAGTCAATGGGGACCACGTTCTTACTAGAGAAGCAAAACTTTGGAAGAATGTAATGACAGTGTCTACTGTACATAACATTGACGCAGCGCTTCTGTATCACGCTATAGACACCGTACTTTCAGCTAAAAACATGAATGACGGAATTGTTGTTGTTCACGATGACATAAGAGCTAATGCCTCAATGGTTAGGCAGGTAGAGGCAGAGTACACACGACTATCTAAAGAAGTCGCAATGAACTACGACATATATGAAGAAGTTTTAAAGGCTGCTCAAGTTTATGCAAAAAAGGATTTGAAAAGTAACGCAAAGTATACTAACATCATTGAAAAGGTCGAGAAAGCAATCGCCTTAAAGAAGGCAATACTTGAGGAAAAATTCAATGATGAAACAACTAGCGTTATTGGTGATCGGATCAGTGTTACAGGAATTGGGAAAAGAATTGGTACAAACCCAGAAACGGAAACCAAAACAGACCAGAAAGAGAGTGACAACAAGCCAAAAGAAAACAGCAAAAATAACGAAGCCGGTCCAAAAGAAGTTGACAGCAATACAGCAAGTGGAACGGCTGCAGTAGACGAAAAACCTGCCGAGCAGAAAGCGTCATTGCTTTCTGTCGTGCAGAAACTTTCCTCGCCAATTATCGACCAATTTTTCGGCAGTAAAAATTCTTCCAAAATTAAATCTGGTGCGGAGTTTTCATACAACTCTGATACGGACACAATCACTGTAGCTGACACGGATTTCCGAAAGTTCACGCCTAACGAACTTGACGTTAACAACGCAAAAGATCGTGAAACAATCACTGAACTTTTAGAGCATGAAATAACGCACAGCTACACAG
>Ga0208801_1000243_pt1 | contig 13309 bp, 19 predicted proteins | sample Colrivmet1370B02_FD_187626 | JGI IMG/M metagenome (GOLD analysis project Ga0208801, IMG submission 187626) | Estuarine microbial communities from the Columbia River estuary - metaG 1370B-02 (SPAdes) (version 2) | ecosystem: Environmental > Aquatic > Marine > Intertidal zone > Estuary | place...
CTAATGCATACCTAGTCAGAGAATATAAAAAAGCTGGCGGGAGGTATCGCCGTGGCTAGTACAGGACTAAAAAAGTGGTTTAAAGAAAAATGGGTTGATATTGGCAGACCTAAAAAGAAAGGCAAATATCAACCTTGCGGTAGAGGAAAAGCGAAAACTTCTAGAAAAGGCTACCCAAAATGTGTACCTTTAGCTCGTGCTAGAACTATGAGCAAAGCTCAAAAGAAATCAGCAGTTCGTAGAAAACGAGCTGTAAAGCAAGGAGTCGGAGGCAGACCAACAAATGTACGAACAGTTACCAGAAGAGGAAGAAAAGCAAAAAGAACAAAACGTTAAATTTGCAGATTGGGCATTGACCCAAGTACCTCAAGGTGAGTTCATGGAAAATTATTATAAATTATTAAAACAATTCGAGGAAGAATATGGTAGAGTGGATAAAAATTAAATGGGTACAATTTTGTGCCATCGTTTCAGGTGAAGATAAAAACTGGGACGGAAAAGTGGACATCACAGATAAAATGATGAAAGCCAAGGATAAAGCTAAAAGCTAAAATTCATTAGCTAAGTCACTAAAGGACTAGCATGAACAAAAAAGAAATTATAAACGAGATAATTGGAATAGTTAATCTATCTCATAAATTTCGTGTAGCTCTGGAAGATAAATTAAGGTGGGGGCAAGAGCTTAGAGAATTATTACATTCCCCCGATAATAATAAAGAATTATTAAATACTCATTTTAAGAATGGGACGGAACAGAGATAACTCTGTTTAGGAAAAGAAAATGGCAAGACAAGGCGGATTTCTTAGCGGACCAAGTGTACATGGTACATCAAAGTTAGCTAAACATAAACTAAAAAGAGGACTTACTAGAGACCTCAACGCAGCTGCAGGAACTTTTGTGAATACAAAGACTCCTTCGTCCACTCCTGGTGGATTCTACGGAGCTGCACCGAAAGCAATCGGACCAAGATTCGGCAAAACTACTAACCCAAAAAGGGCTAGATTTGGTAAAAAAGGTGCAGGTCGAATATTACGTAGAAGATAAACATTATTCATAAAGACTTTCATGAATTTATGAAAGCAGGACGACTTAATAAAGTCGTGGACTTATTTCACAATGGCACTGACGACAAGCGAAAAAGGAAGATTAAAAAGGGCAGGACTAAGCGGACTAAATAAACCGAAAAGAACTCCCAAGCACCGAACCAAAAAAGCTGTAGTAGCTGTACGAGTTGGTGGCAAAGTGAAAATAATACGCTTTGGAGCGCAAGGCATGGGACATAATTATAGTCCTGAAGCACGACGCAGTTTCAAAGCACGACACGGAAGAAATATCAAAAAAGGTAAATCTTCCGCAGCCTATTGGGCAAACAAAGTATTTTGGGCAGGCAAAGGTGGCTCTAAGAAAAGACCACCTAGCTCTCAAAAAAGAAGATTTGGAAGTAAACGAAGGAAATAATGACAATACCAAAAGTAATTGACAAAAGAGAGATATGGCTTGACGGACTATCCTTGCAAGCAGCAGATGTATTAAAGAAGTTTCAGAAACGACAAGTTAATGGGATAACCCCCACTAATACTGAAACTAATATTATTGATTTATGCGGAGGCTATCTCTACCTTCTAGAACTTGCAAAAGAACATGGACTATTCGAGTCCGACGACCCCTTTAACCTATTTGAAAAAGAGACCTTACATTGATTGAAGTAAGCCGTTCCGATGTAGTGCAAGACTACTTAATGGACATGAATCCCGAAACTCGTTTTATCAAGCTACCTATTGAAGGGTATCTTGACTTATTAAACGTTACCCCTAACACATCTCAGACTGCAATTATCAATGCAATCAACAATCCTAAATATCGTTTTATAACTGCAGCAGTATCTAGACGACAAGGCAAAACTTACATAAGTAATATTATAGGACAGCTAACTTGTTTAGTACCTGGAGCTCATGTACTGCTTATGTCACCCAACTACGCATTATCCCAAATATCATTTGACTTACAGAGAAATCTCATCAAGCATTTTGATTTAGAGGTAACACGAGACAACGCAAAAGACAAAGTTATAGAACTATCAAACGGTTCTACTATACGAATGGGTTCTATCAATCAGGTAGACTCAGTAGTTGGTAGAAGTTATGATCTCATTATATTTGATGAAGCAGCCCTAACAGATGGACGAGATGCCTTCAATGTAGCACTGAGACCTACACTAGATAAAGAAAACTCAAAAGCAATTTTTATATCTACTCCACGTGGACGGAATAACTACTTTGCAGAGTTTTATTATAGAGGGTGGACAGACGAGTTCCCAGAGTGGTGTAGTATAAAAGCAACCTATCACGAAAACCCAAGAGTATCAGATGCAGACATTGAAGAAGCTAAAAAGACAATGTCCCAAGCAGAATTCAATCAAGAGTATATGGCAGACTTTAATGTCTTTGAAGGACAAGTTTGGGCATTTAATCACGAAGAATGTACAGCAGATTTAAAAGAATTTGATACTAGTCAAATGGATGTCTTTGGAGGACTAGACGTTGGGTATAAGGATCCAACAGCATTTTGTGTTATTGCCTACGATTGGGATAAAAAGAAATATTACTTAGTTGACGAATATATGGATGCTGAACGTACTACAGAACAACACGCTATAGAGATAAAAAAATTAATTGATAAATGGGATATTGATTTTATTTATATTGACTCTGCAGCACAACAAACGAGATACGATTTCGCACAAAACTATGATATCAGTACTATCAATGCAAAGAAATCAGTACTAGATGGAATCGGTCATGTAGCAGGAATTGTAGACAATGATGATCTTATTGTAGACCAAACTTGCAAACAAGCGCAGATGTCATTAGATCAATACCAGTGGGATCCGAATCCTAATTTATTAAAAGAAAAACCAAAACATAATATGTCATCCCATATGGCGGATGCTTTACGATATGCACTGTATACATTTGAAACTACAGCCACTACGTTTTAATAAGACCTGTAAAAAACAGTTCTTGACATATGATGTGACTTTTTGGTATAATTCTAATTAAGAGTTGAAATATGAAATTAAAAAGAGATTTAGTTAAATATGTAAGAGACAAAGCTAAATCCAAATATAAGAAACAAAGTAGTTGTTATATTTGTGAAAGCAATATAGACTTAGATTTTCATCATTATTACGGACTCACCGAATTACTAGAAACTTGGTTGAAAACAGAAAAATATACTATAGAGAATGAGCAAGACATACTAGCACTTCGAAAGTCCTTCATTGATGATAATTGGGAAAAAGTGTATGAATACACAGTAACCCTCTGCCATAACCATCATTTACGATTACACTCAATATATGGAAAAAGACCCAAATTGATCACAGCAGAGAAACAAAAACGTTGGGTCGAGAAGCAGAGACAAAAATATGGCATGGTACGATAGAATTTTAGGAAGAGACAACGAAGAAAAGTTGAATCCTTCGCAATACGTTATTTCGAGAAACGAAGGTTTAACGGTAGACTCACGTGAAGTCGTTACTAACTATCAAAATGCATACGAACAACTAGAAATAGTCAATAGAGCAGTTAACATGATCGTTGATGATGTTGCTGAAATTCCCTTCGCAGTTGGGGATAAAATACTAGGTACGAATAGTATACTAAAAAATATTCGTAAATCAAAAGTAAATTTACTTTTAAATGTAGAACCTAATCCTTTTCAGGATATTAGTTCTTTTAAAAGAAACTTAATTATTGACTTACTTATTGATGGTAATATATTTATATACTTTGATGGACAACATATGTACCATTTACCAGCAAATAAAGTAAGAATAGAAACTGACACTGAAACTTTTGTTTCAAAATACACATATGAGAATAGCATAGACTATTCAGTAAATGAGATAATACATATAAAAGAAAATAGTTTTAACTCAATTTACAGAGGAACACCTAGACTAAAACCAGCGTATAGAACTATGCAGTTACTAGGAAATATGAGAAAGTTTCAAGACAACTTTTTCAAAAACGGAGCAGTTCCAGGTTTAGTACTTAAATCTCCAAATACTCTTTCTGAGAAAATCAAAGAAAGAATGTTACAAGCATGGAGCATGAGGTACAACCCAACAACAGGAGGCAGACGGCCTCTTATACTAGACGGTGGACTAGAAGTATCTACCCTAACAAACATTAATTTTAAAGAATTAGACTTCCAAAGTTCTATTACTTCAAATGAGAAGATTATTTTAGAAGCTATGGGAATACCACCAATCTTATTAGACGGTGGTAATAACGCAAACATAAGACCCAATCACAGATTGTACTACCTTGAAACTGTCTTACCAATCGTAAGAAAGATGGGGTATGCATTAGAACGATACTTTGGATTCTCACTATCTGAAGATGTAACAGGAATACCTGCTTTACAGCCAGAACTGAGAGACCAAGCAGCTTACTATGCAACACTTGTTAATACTGGAATTATAAGTCCAAATGAAGCAAGAGAAGCAATAGGCAAAGAACCTGTAGACGGATTTGATGATCCAAGAGTTCCTGCAAATATAGCAGGCTCTGCTGTCAATCCAGAAGAGGGAGGTCGACCACCAGAGTCGTCACCAATAGAGGAAGAATAAATTATGACAAAAGATATGATGGCTAAAGCATTATCTGACTTTTTCGCTGAAGAAGGAGTTGAAAAAATGGATTTAACAACCTACAAAAGCCATGGCACGAAAGTACCTGTCAAAGATTATATGCTTAGAAGAGCATTTGGATCTTGGAGCAGAGTATTATCAGCTATGAAGAAAAGACATCCAGTAGTTGTTGCTGTAAAAGCTCCAACACCTACTCCCGCTCCAGCCCCAAAGGCTAAGAAAAAAGCGGAGAAATAGAAATGGAAAGAATTTATAACTGGACTAGCACTTTTAAATCACTTGGTGACACCGATGACGGTGGCGTAGAGATCAAAGGATCAGCTAGTACAAATGCAGTCGATAGAGCAGGTGATATTATAGAAAGAGATGCTTGGACAAAAGGTGGATTAGAAAACTTTAAGACTAATCCTATCATTTTGTTTAATCATAACTATGATAAGCCTATCGGACGTGCAACAAATTTAAAAGTTACAGACAACGGTTTAGAAATATCTGCAAAGATATCTAAAGCCGCTGGTGATGTAACTCAACTTATTAAAGACGGTGTCCTTGGAGCTTTTTCTGTCGGTTTCAAAGTCAAGGACGCTGATTATATGACTGAAACCGATGGATATAAAATAAAGGACGCGGAGCTTTTCGAAGTCTCTGTAGTTTCATTGCCATGCAACCAAGGGGCAACCTTTGGATTAAGCAAGTCATTTGGATCTATGGAAGATTACAACAAGCATAAGCAAACTTTTTATACGGCTAACTCAGACGATTCAGCAGATGCTGTTGAAATTGAGCAGCCAAGTACGGCGAAAGCCACAACGGAGACAAATATGTCAAAAGAAAATAATTCTCCTGAGAGCAACCCAGAGTTTAATCTTGAGTCGTTTGCTACTGAAGCTGCTGAAAAAGCAGTTGCACAGTACGCAATGAAACAAGCTGAACTTAAAGCTGCTGAACTTAAATTAGCTGAAGAAGCTGCTGAAAAAGCTGCTACTGACGTCGAAGTTCAAAAAGCCTCCGAGGAAGCAAAACAGGAAGAGCAAAAAACTGTAATCCAAGCTGGATTAACAGGTGCTGAAAAATTAATGTCTGACGTTGAGAAACGCGTGAATGATAACTACTCTAATTTAGAGACTGTTGTTAAATCACTAGAAGCTCAACTAGCAGAGAAGTCTGAAGAAATCATGAACATTCGTGATTCAAAAAGACACTTTGCCGACAGACAAGGAAACAACAGCGATTGGAAAAAATCCTTCGAGCAAGACATTGCAGATGCTAAATTTGCAGGTCTAGCTACTGGTAGAGGATGGGAAACTCCAATGGCGAAATCTTTAATGGAAAAAGTTAACCAAATGTCAGGTGTTGACGTTTCATCTGCTGATTTCGAACAAGTTGTTTCAACAAATATCGAAAGAGATATTCAAAATGAATTAGTCTTGGCCCCTCTATTTAGAGAAATTCCAATGACTTCTGCTAATATGATTATCCCAATCTTGCCAGATGCAGGTTATGCTGAATTTACAGGTAACCAAGCTGCTTCAGGTTCTGCACCTCATGGTAACTTAGACCCACGAGGCGATGCTTATGATCCTGCAAACGGAGCTGGTATAGTTATGGCTGAAAGAACTCTTTCAACTAAAAAACTTATTTCTCAGTCTTACTTAGGTAATGAAACTGAAGAAGATGCTATTATGCCAATCTTACCTCTCATCAGAGAATCAATGGTAAGATCACATGCTAGAGGTATTGAAAATGCTATCCTAGCTGGTGATGATGCTGACGGTGCATACGGAACAAGTGGTGCGGCTTTTGAAGGACTCCTTCATTTAGCACGTAATGACAGTGATTTTACACAGTCAGCTACTGCTTTCGCTTCTGATACTGTTACAGCTGCAGAACTTCTTTCAATGAGAAAAAACATGGGCAAATATGGTGTTAACCCATCTGACGTAGTTTATATCGTTTCACAACGAACATATTTCGAACTACTAGAAGATGCAGAATTCCAAGATGCTAATTTAGTAGGCGACATGGCTACTAAACTAAGTGGTGAAATTGGTCAAGTATTCGGTTCAAGAGTACTATTATGTGACGAGTTCGCTACTCCAGCAGTATCTAAATTCGCTGCTATCGCAGTTAACCCTAGAAACTACGTATTACCAAGACTCAGAGGCGTAACCGTCGAGTCTGACTACGAAGTTGCTGCACAGCGCAGAGTACTAGTTGCTTCACAAAGAATTGGCTTCACCGATCTAATCGATGGCGTTACTTCTAAATGGGGACACATGTACAAAGGAAGTTAATATTTAGCTTAGACAGGATTCGTGGGGCGGCCTTAATCGCCCCACACTTTTAATTATGGCAAATTTAGTAACATTACAACAGTATAAGGACTTCACAGGAATTTCAGGTGTGAATGAAGATGCGAAAATAAATGTTATAGTGCCAGCCATAAGTCAAGCAGTAAAAACTTACTGTGGCACGTCATTTGTTGATTATTATTCAACAGATAAAACTGAATATTTCGATATTCAAGATAGTTATACAAATGCTATTTTAGTGGATGAAAGCCCACTTGTCAGCGTCTCTCTGGTAGCAGAAAGATCAGGACAAAGTGACTCCTATACAACTCTAATAACAGGTAACTCAGATTCTAGTGGTAAGTACGAATACGTAGTAGACACTGATAGAGATACTATTTTTAGAACAACTGCAACTGCAGATAAAGCTTTTCCAAAAGGAAGAGCGGCAGTAAAAGTTACATATAGGTCAGGTTATGCTTCGACACCCGAAGATTTAAAACTGGCATGTTTTGATTTAGTAAAATATTATTTGAAAGACGAAAGAAAAGACAGAATAGCAATAGCAGGAGCTTCAATACAAAATAATGTATCTACAAGTTTAAGAGAAAACATAGGATTTCCAGATCACATTAAGAGAATACTAGATTTCTATAAAGTGCACAAATAAATGGCAATAAAAAATCTAGAACAAGAACTAGAAAAAATATTTGCACAGATATTTAAACCTGAGCAGTTAAATCCTACACCACCTGGAAACAGAAAAGGAAAATCAAGTGGTAGTGATGATCCAGTTCGAGCATTTTTAAATACTTTTGGCATGGTCTTTGATATAAAAAAGACTGATATAGTTGATCAAGTAGGTGGATGGCAAGCTAGCGATGGTAAGACAGTAAAAAGCATAAAACAGTATGAAGATGTTTTTAAAGCGGGTGCAAATAATGCCTCAAGTATAACAAAGCTAATAGAGGATACTGCAGACGAGATTTTAAACGAATTTGCAAACGCCACACTTAAATCTAGCAATAAATATGAGATTGAAAGAAAAGTTACTCCAGGCCGTGTTAAATTAACTTATAGCGTTACTGCTGATCAATATGAAAAAGATGTATATACAGACGTTAATGACTTAAAAGGAGAGATTTCTAAAAAAGTATTTTCTTCAGGAAAAAGCGGAAAAGAACTATGGGAAACTTTAAATAAAAACATAGAGGCAATAAAAAATAGAAATCTAAAAGAAGGTAATAAACCTAAAGGCGCAGGGTTTACAATGGGAGGAGTGTTCAATGTAGGACACGCAGAACCTGTTGCTAAAATGAGTGCTGCTTTTTTAGCAGACGGAGTCAACGCTATAAGCGACAACGAACTGATATCAAAAGATATATCAGCAATTAAATCCAGAGTTCAAAGCAAGTTTGGAAAATTAGACTTAGATTTTACTATGGCACGAGAGGCTGCAGTATGGGAGAACGGAAAACTTATTCCAAATCCAAATCAAAAGTTTTATGTAAAAACTAATATAGAAACTCAATTTAAAAACCAGATTCAAAACCAAATGAAAGGGTATGATGAAGGAGCAGGACAAGCTGGAGCAATGGCAAAAGAATTGTTGTCAGAAGTCAGAGATTATTTAGATAAAAGGTATAAGGATTATACAGCTAAAGGATGGACAGCACAAGCAATGTCCACTCCTTTTATAGATCAAATAGGGGCAGGGATAGTATATCATAAAAGTTTAGTCGATCTTTATAAAAGAGGTTTAGCAAAAAATATAACAAAATATAAAAATGCTCCTTTAAACACAAAGTTACAAGAAACTAAACCAAAGAGAAAAACATATAAAACAAGTCTTAAAAAATTTACAGCAATACCTTTATCTCCCCCAAAAGGAGTAAGGGCAAAACAGGGTACAGAGCAAGGATTAGGACAAGGAGATTTAAAACAACAAAGAGCAACTGAAGAAGCTTTTAAAACTAGAGCCTTTGTTAATGCTAAATTAGCAAAACAAGTAACAGGAAATATGGGAAGACCTGGACTTATAAATCAATCTGGAAGATTTGCAGAATCTGCAGCTATTACAAATGCAGCTTCAACAGGCAATATGACACATTTTGATTATACATATAATCCATTATATAAAGTATTTGAAGGCGGAAGAGAGTTTAGTCCCAATTATGACCCAAGGCCTCTTATAGAAAAGAGCATTAGACAACTAGCAGCAGCAAGATTAGATACAAAATTTACACTTAGGAGAGTATAATGGTAAGCAGAACGAAAAGAAAAAAAGTAGTAGATGCTCTCGTAAAAAAGTTAAAAGGAATTAATGGTAATCATCCCTTTAATTCAAATGTGTTCAACAATGTAGATGGACACTTAAAATTTTTAGATGAAATAGAACAATATCCAAAACTCTGCGTAGTAGCAGGGGATGAATTCAGAGAATATCAACCTGGAGCATTTAAATGGAGATTGTTGGATTTAACAATAAGAGTATACATTAGTGATGAAAATGATACTCAAGAAACACTAGCATTATTACTTGAAGATATTGAAAGTATTATAGATGATAATGATAGTTTAGTGTATGATGACACGGTCGATCCAAGTCTAAGTACAACTTCTTTAACAATAGGAAGTATAAGTACTGATGAAGGAGTTATCGCTCCTTTAGGAATTGGGGAAATGACAGTCAGAGTACGATATTAGGAAACAGGTAAGGCACATAAATATGTAGCCGCACCCTTTCCATTATAAAAACGGAGAAAGCAAAATGGCTTTAAATTTATCGAGAAATACGAAAGTATTTGTCAGCTCTGTAAATGGAGTACACGCAAGTGGTGGGTCAGTTAAAACTTTGGATTTAATTTCAGGAGTTAACGCGAGTCACGCTGTAGGCGACGTAATTACTTTTGGTACAACTAGTCAATCTGGTGCCGGACTAAAAGCAATTGTTGCAGCAGTTTCAAGCGGAAAAGTTACAGAACTTTATTTACCAAATAATTTCAGAGGATCTGGATTTGTAGACAATGAAACTGCAACTTCGACAGCTTCTACTGGAAGTGGTACTAATGGACTTATTGTAACAGTAAACGGAGTAACAGGTACAACAACAACTGATAACTCAAGAACAGCACTAGGACTTTTTAAAGGTAATGGTGACGGAACTGGAGCATCAGCAGTAGTAAATACTTTTAGAATTGGTGTTTTAGATGGATATAGTTTTTCACAAGGAAGTGAGGCAACAGATGTTACTATTAACGAAGCTGGTGCTACACCTAATCGTGGTTCAAAACGATTTAATGATTCTTTACCACCTGCAGAATGGTCTTTCGGAACATATGTAAGACCTTTCAAACATGGTACAAACAGTTGGAGAGATAGTGGCGACATGGATATGGTTGAAAACATTCTATGGGCTTCTATTGCAGGTGCATCTATTACAGATACCGATCCTTCAGGCACAACGTCTGATCCAGCGGTTATCATAGATGGCACATCAGCAGACGTAGACTTTGCAAGATCAGAGCATCATGAATTATTGAAACTTTCAATATTCTTTGCTCTTGAAAATACAACTTATCGTTTGAATGAGGCACAGGTAAATCAATGTGAGATTGACTTCTCAATTGATGGTATTGCCCAGTTAACATGGTCTGGAAACGCAACAACAATTGACCAAGTTTCAACAGTAATCGAAGATCCTTCAAAAGCACTTCATGTTCAAAAAGGCAATACAACTGCTAACCATAACACAGCTAATGTTTTAAATGGAACAGATAACTCAGTTACAACCGCTACTTTTGTAGAAGGGTATAACTTTGCTGATCCAACTGGACCAGATGATGCTGATTATTTAAGAAACAAACTGTCAACATTAACACTTGTTGCAGCCGCTCAAGGTGGTGGTTCAGCTTCTGGTGGATTAGATGCAAGAACATATGCAATTAACATTACTGGTGGTTCTATTAGTATTGCTAATAATGTAACATATGTAACACCTGAAACACTAGGTATTATTGACAAACCAATTGGCTCTTTTACAGGAGCTAGACAGATTACTGGTAACTTAACATGTTACTTGGATACAAAAGACGATGGGTCAAACCAATTACTTACAGACTTAGCTAGTGCAACGAACTTAGTTAGTAACGTATTTGATATGAGCTTATTTATGGGAGGCGCTTCAAGTGCTGTACCAGTCGTTGAATTTAGTATTCCAAGAGCACATATGCAAGTGCCAACAATCGAAACAGGGGATCTGATTTCTACTTCAGTAGAATTCTCGGCTCATGGAACTACATTAACAGATGCAGATGAAATGACCATAGTGTATAAAGGTTTAACAACTCACTCAGATTCTAGATATTCTGCAGACTTAACAGTAGAATAACAATGACAATTAAGTACAACTTTCTACGAGAAAGTAAAGTACACCTCGTACATGGAGGAAGCCGTTACTTATTGGTAACGGCTCCCGACGTGTCGTTCTCACAAACATTTGCGGAAGATGCATATGAAGTAAAGACTTTGCACGATCAGACAAAGATGTTTCAGGGAACAAGTATAACAAAAGCAAACCCTGCGGACTTTAGTTTTACAGTTTCATTAACTACAGAAAAAGATGAAACAATAGTAAAAAGTCTTTTAACAGATTATGATGCAACAGAAGGACAAACAAGAATTAATAGTTTTGACCTTTATATAGTATCTACTGAAAGTACTTTTAAATTAAATCAATGTGTTTTTACGAATGGCGATTTTAATTTAGCAAAAGGTTCAGCACTAACTTTAGCTGTCTCAGGACAAGCACAAAAGTTAGAAAGAGTAGGAAATGCTTCTTATTCACTCCCAGGTTCACTGGCGAGTGCTAGTTCGACAAGAACTCCCACCTTATCGCTTATTGATGTGGAAGTTGGCGGATCAGATGTTTCAAACATTATATCTGCTACACTAAGTGTTCAAAATGAAATATCATGGACACCTTATGAAACATTACAAAGCAGTCTTTCAGCAACAAATGCTTCAAATGCCATGTATCCTTCTGGGTTTACTCTCGGAAGACGAGTTGTTTCAGGTAATATAGTACAATATATTACGACTAACAATTCAAGTACAGTACAGACTTTTAACACAGACACTACAGTTCGTGTTAAAACGATAGTAAATGGTAATACATTCTTAGACGCAAACTTAGCAAATTGTATGTTTACTAAAAGAATGAATGTTCAAGAAGCTCTTACGCAGACTTTTGACTATCGTTTGGTAGGCAATCCTGCAAATTTATCAACCGTTATAACATACTAAGGAGAATATAACAACATGGAATTAAAATCATTACTAGTAGATAGTAAAACAACGTGGGTGGAATTCCCAGGATTAACAGGATTTGAAGTAGAACTTGCAAATCTATCAAGAAAAGAATTAACAAATCTTCGAAAGAAGTGTACTATAAATAAATTTAATCGTAAAACTCGTCAATTTGAAGATGAATTAAATGATGAAAAATTTGTAGTAGAATTTACTCGTTCAACAGTAAAAAACTGGAAAGGTTTAAAATTAGAATTTTTACAAGATTTATTACTTGTAGATTTAAAAGATCAAGACTCTAAAAAAGAACTAGAATTTTCAGAAGAAAATGCTCAAGTTTTAGTAGAAAATTCTACTGAGTTTGATAACTGGCTCAATGAGGTAGTCTTTGATTTAGAAAATTTTCGCACAAATAATGAGGGAAAAGTTAAAGGAACGCCTAGCCCTGTTTCTGGATAACAGAGATGTAGGAATGTCCAAGGATCAATACTTGGAAATGATGGAACAAATGGGTGAAGAACCTGACTGGTCAAAGTGTCCAGATGATTGGGAGGATTTTCCTGATTTAGTAATAGATGCTTTGAACATCTTCTATAGTTTAGGAGATAGAGTATACGCAGATATTGGGTATACAGGAAAAGATTTTGGTAGCTATAAAATGTTATTAAAGTCTTACAAAATAGAAAAACACCAAGAAGAATTTATACTTGACACCGTATTATGGTTAGATGGTAGAGCAATCGAAAAATCTCAAAAGCAAATAAAAGCAGAGAGCGATAGATTAAGAAGAAAACATGGCTGATAACAAAGTAATATTTGAAATAGTAACTACCGCTAAAGGATTAAAAGTTACTCAAAGACAAACCGATGATCTTGCAAAATCTGTAGATAGAGCAGATAAAAGCACTAAAAATCTTGACAAGTCTCAATCGCAAAACTATGGTCGTCAAAAACAAGGTCTTATTCAAACTGCAAACGGCACAAAAAACTTTTCTAAATTATCACAAACAATCGGCGGAGGTTCTAGCGGTCTAGTTGGAGCCTATGCTACTT
>Ga0208801_1000256_pt1 | contig 12789 bp, 3 predicted proteins | sample Colrivmet1370B02_FD_187626 | JGI IMG/M metagenome (GOLD analysis project Ga0208801, IMG submission 187626) | Estuarine microbial communities from the Columbia River estuary - metaG 1370B-02 (SPAdes) (version 2) | ecosystem: Environmental > Aquatic > Marine > Intertidal zone > Estuary | place...
TCATGCTCCGTATCCAATTGGAGTACGGCAGATACAATGGTTCAATCACGGAAAAGAAAGTCATCAAAGGCTTCTATCGTGCAATGGACAATGCAACTGCTGAAGAAATCGCACTGGAGAAAACTCCAGGTGAAGGTTACGAGCGTGACACGAAGTACTTCGATAACATCACCTACAAAGACGGCGTTACTTCAGATGAAGTTGCTGCCTGGGTAGCTGGTGGACGTGGTAAAGGCGGCGCACCTGCCGGTGCTGATGCTGCTAAAGCTCCAAGCTTTGGTACCAAGCGTTTCGGTTCTAAGAGCTAAAAAGTTGGGGGGCATAAGCCCCCCTATTTTAACCTAAAGCATTAGTCGGCAATACTGTTCCCATGCCCCAATGCTCCCAAGGCGTATGTACCAACCCAAAGTAGGAATCAGCTTTATTTATAATTGCCTGGTCCCAAATCTGTGGATTGTTCATATCAAAGTACATCTCGACACCCATCTCAGTTCCAAAACTCAATGGCTTATTCTTAACCATTCGATAGATCGCCTTCTGGATTCTTATCCAGTAAGAAGGGAACATCAATATCCCCACATCACTTAGCTGTTTCACAGCTGTCGGTAAACCTTCCTTAAAATCTGGGAAAGAATCAATCACCTCAAGTTCCGCTGCTTTAGGGCTCATACCCTCTCTCTTAAGGTACCTGTAGTAAGTTTCTTTTGCCGCAAGGTCTGTTAAGTCAGTCATGTGTGCACCGATCTTAGAGAACTCGCTGTTAGGGCTGTTTATAAACTGATGAAGATAATTAGCTATATCATCTTCGGACTTAATTGTTCTGAAGCGTGCTGCCAAACCGTTCAAAGCGTCTTCAAATTCCTTTCCTGAATCTACTGCTCCGAAAACCGGTGCGATAGCCTCCATTAACTCCTCGATACCTACCGAAAACTTAGAAGCACCCATTATAAATTTAGCTACTTCATTATTTTTACCATCTTTTTTGGTAAATATAGCTCTTAGCAGTTTATCAACATCAGATTTAAAACCTGCAGTAGGGTCGTCCGAGTTCATAATGATCTCAGATCCTAATGAGTTAACAAATCCCCGCTTAGCAAATCCATGTCCCGGCATTCTCTCAAGCTTGTTTTCCAGCTTCTTAATATCCTTAGCGTATTTTTCAGGGTTGTCAAAAGCCTTTATCCGCATAATGTTTAGCTGGTTTCTGGCTTTCTTGTAGCTGTTAAATTCATAAGATACGTTGGCGTACTCTCTTCTTATAAATAGAGGGTCCACACCCATCACACTTAAATAAGATATGTTTGATACGTTATCAATCGCTATTTTGACAGGGTTTAAAATAACCATTCCTATCTTAGTAGCTGATACCAGATGCTTAGTAATTCTTATAGCCATCTGCATAGTCTTGCCTCTTGCAACAGACGACTCAGAAGAACCTACCAGCCAGTACCCAATATCCTTTCTCACATATTTTATTTTCTTATTGAAACCGTTGACGTTACTCAGTCCTGCCGGTGCTTCTCTGTATCTTGCCTTTACTACGTCAGGCAGAGAATCGTAATCTGCAGATTCAGCGTCACCTAAGAACCATGGATTGTCCTTATTTTTAGCTTTAACTATTCTTTCAAGCGCGTCCTTACCTTTTTCAGTAATATCAAAATAAGTTTCTTTCATAAGCAGCGTGTTACGAATAGTTTCAGAGTCACTTATGGCCATGTTATGTGCCATTGTCCTTACCAGGCTCTGTGAAGGGTCTTTATTCACACCAATCGCTTCTCGTATATCTTTAGACAATACAAGTCTGTGAGATCCGCCAGCATTCACTGTATCTCCTAGACCGGCCATATCTTCCGGCACTTTAACGTCAGTAGTTTGCGTACTTGTGGTAGTGAACACTCCGTCTTGGTATGTGTTGTCTGTAGTTTTTCTGTAAGCGATACCAAGATTTGTAGTCGTAGCTGACTTTACGATAACCCAATCGTTATTTCTGAGGCTTTGCGCCTGCTTTACTGTGAACGCCCTTATGACAGGTGTATCTACAAATATCTCTACTGCACCGACATCTCTCGAGTTTATATCGGCTAGTCCCGGTGTTTCTGCAATTATCCTGGAGTTGGAGAATGAAATGTCTTTTATGACTTTCATAAACTCCTCATTCTTTTTAAGAGCTAAGAATTTATCAGAACCGATTTTCTCGATACTCTTAAGCAGTACCCACTTCTTAGCTTGCTTATTAAGATCGCCAGAAGAGAACCCTGCAGCAGCAACGTTATAGTAAGTATCGCTACTAACCGTACCGGATACGTTGAGGTCTACTATGCTCTGAAGTCTTTCCAATTCCTTTGCGTTAAAATCCCCAGCCTTCTCAGTTATGGCCAGCTCAGCTTTATAGTCAGTAACGTTTTCAAGAAAGCTGAAATACGCCGTGGTGTCCAGCTTCAACACCAAGCTGTTGTAGGTTTCCATATCTTCATCGCTCAGGTTTTTTGTAAAAGCTTTAAGTCTTTTAACCTGATGGGATATAACTTCTTCGTTGTCAGATCGAATAGCGGAGCTCATAGACAGCAGGTGGTTTTTCAACTTGTTGTTAATACCATTGTTGGTTATTTTATGAACAATCTCCTGCAAAGCGCTTGAGTCATCATAGATACCTTTAAGTCTTTTAGAAATAGCCACATAGGTAGGGTATTGCATCAACATTATATTGATGTTGGTACTGAATTTTAATGCACCACGAACCACTGGATCGTTGATGTATCGAACTACAGACTCGTTCATGTAGCTAACAACACCGTTATTCGGTAGTCCTGTCTCAGCTGAGGTGGCGCTCTTAAACAAGTTAGTTTCCAGAACGTCATTAAGTTCTAGCGCTGTTTCCATGTTTGTGATTCGCATGCTCTGGCCGTCAGAAACTATCTCGTTCATTGCGCTGTAAAGCAGCTCAGGACGCACACCAGCAGCATCTAAATCTTTATTGGTAACTTTGGTAAGTATTTGCCTAACACGCTTCACAATGCGTTCTAGGACGGCTTTAAGGCCCTTAGTTTCTGAGCTGCTCATAGCCTCGTAAACAGCCTTTGCTGTTTTAGGCTCAGAAGTCATTATAGATATGAACTCAGCCATAGCAGAAACTTCGTCTGCTTGGTTTAAGGCGTACTTAATACGGTTATTGTCTATGCCTAAGTCACGCAGGGTGTCCATAGCTTTTTTGACGTATGAAAAGTTCATGTCAGATTTAGGCTTTCCGTCTCTGACCCACTTTCCAATCATGCCCACTGTGTAGCTGTGCGTTATTTCATGCTCTAAAAGTTCAGTGATTGTTTCACGATCTTTTGCGTTGTTAACGTCAAGTTCGTTAGGCGTGAACTTTCGGAAATCCGTGTCAGCTACAGTGATTGTGTCAGTATCAGAGTTGTATGAAAACTCCGCACCAGATTTAATTTTGGAAGAATTTTTACTGCCGAAAAATTGATCGATAATTGGCGAGGAAAGTTTCTGCACGACAGAAAGCAATGACGCTTTCTGCTCGGCAGGTTTTTCGTCTACTGGATTGTTGTTGGAATTTGCACTGGCTTTGGTTTCCGTCTTTGTACTGGTTTCCGTGGCTGTGCTTTGCTTACCCGTTTCGGCTGTGCTTTTCGTTTCGTTTGCACTTTTTGCTGAACGCGGGTTTTTACCAATTCTTTTCCCAATTCCTGTAACACTGATCCGATCACCAATAACGCTAGTTGTTTCATCATCAAAATTATCCTCGATAGCTTTTCGTTTAATAGCCTTAGCATCCTGAACTTCTTTAAGCATATTAGTATACTTAGAGTTACTATTCAAGTCTGCTTTTGAGTATTCTGCAATAGACAGAAGTACTTCTTCGAGAATGTCGAAATTCATTCCTATTTCTTTGGCGAGCATTGTGTACTCAGCCTCAATCTGCTGCACCAGATGGGCATTAGCTATTACTTGGTCGTGAACGACCAGTATTCCATCGTTTATGTTGTTGGCTTTTAAAACTCTTGCTATAGCGTGGTACAGCATCGCTGCGTCAATATTGTGAACCAATGACACGTTCATAACGTTTTCCCAGAACGCACCTTCTCTGGTAAGCACATGGTCACCATTGCCCATGTCGTGAAGAACTTCAAAAATCTTAGATACTGTTACGCCGTACTTATCCAAGTTTTCTTTTGTTCTTTCAATAAACTTTGACTTGTCTCCTCCAGTCTTGCTGGATTCATAGTTGTCTACAGCTACTCCGGCAGGGAATACCCTTACGCTGTGTCTCTCAGGCATTGTGTAGATAAAATTAACAACTTCTTTGAACTTTGCTTTTTGCTTAGCAAGAAGTCTTCTATTGAATGACTGGTCAAGCAGACCATACATAAGGTCTGGAATCTTTGTCTCAGAGAAATTGTGCGTTAGTTCTTTTTTAAGGTCAGGGTGCGCCAAAGCATTTTTAAAAGTAGAACTGGTTTTAAAAACTTCAGGCGCCATTGCTTCAGCCAAAGCCTTAACTGCTTTAGAAGGTCTGTCTTTTTCCAGCTCTGCTATAAGCAGCTCTGTAAGATTGGCAGCTACTGACTTGATAGCTGCGTCTCCGCCTTGGCCATAAACCAACTTCATTGTTGGGTACTTTGAAAGGTCACGTTCGTCTTTAAACAGCGTTTCAAGAATTTGGACAAGTACTCCAGACACTTCTTCTCTATCTACTGCGCCTACTGACGGAGCTGTTTTTGAATCACCGTTAAGGTACTCCTTTAACTGGTCCCGTAAAATAGAGTACACGTCAGAAAAGTTGCCATTCTCATCAGGCTTTCCGCCTTTGAATATGCCCATATCCTTAAGTACTTCGTTTATTCCAGGCACATTCCAGCCAATAGCTTGGATTAGAGCTATCTGTCCTCCAGATGCAATTCCGTCTCCACTTACCATGTATCTGCTCTTTATAGAACGGCCTTCAATGCCGTCTCTAATATCTTGGACAGCTTGCACGACGCCTATAAGCTCAGCTGCGTCCAGTCCAGGAAACTGCCTGCTCATGTAAGCAAGCTGCGTCATTTTCTCCTTGGCATCTGTTGTAGCTTTCATAGCTGCCAGAAATTCTAAAGCCGCATCAATTTTTGTGAGGTCTTCTGATTCATTTTCAATAATGGCGTCTATCATTGAAGCACGGGCTTTATCGCTTTTGGCGCCAAGAGCTATCGCCACCTTATTTACGAAATAGTCAGCTCCGCCTTCATCTATGCTGTATGTGGCCTCAGAGCTATCCATAGCGTGACGAAAAAACTTTGAAGCGTGAACATCAGCTACTGTGTTGTCTGTGTTTAGACGGCCATTGGCGCCCTCAAATAGCCACATAAACAAATCTACCGGTTTGCCTTCTTTGTCAAAGTGGTTGAAGAAATCCACGAAGTCATCTAAAGGCGTAGTTTTAGATAGGTTTTTACCTCTATGGCTTGCAGCGTTGGACTTAACACTATTTGTTTGTTCTATACCGAAAAGGTTTCTCAAGTCGTCTGCAGTATCAGTACCGGTGTGTGTTAACCAGTAAGAAGCAGACCTGTCTGAGTTTTTAACTTCACCGGCTATGCTACCCAGTAGATCGTGAAGAGTTTGGTTTACACGAACAGGACGCTGAGAAAGCCCTTTTCGTGCCTCATCAATAGTGTGGGGAAGGCTTTTCTCTTTATCCTGGTTGTAAGCTACAACGTTTTCACGGCTGGTAGCAGGAAGAACGTAGTTCTTTGGCACAGTCAAACCGCTGATAAGCTCTATGGCGTTTAATATGCCATAAAACGATTTGTTCTCGTCTTGCACATCTACGGGATCACCACGAAGGTATCTTACAACAGGATCTTTGTTGTTTTCGTGCCTGCTTAAGTCTTTAGCGCCTAAAGCTTTTGGGTTTATGGCCACAGACTTAACTGTTTTTGTAGGAGCAAAAATCTGCTTTCCGTCTTTATCGTTTTTGTAATCTTGTATTGTACCAAGACCACTCTCTATACTGATGAACCCTTTTTCTTTTAAGCGGTTAAGAGATCTTTCTCCAACTGCGTAATAGAGATGCTCAATATCTGCAGCGGTGTATTTTTTACCTTTATCGTTAGTAGCACCGGTATTGGCTGATAGCCTTTTACCGTCTGCGTATAACATTTTACGCCCTATGGAAGCTGCGAGTCTGTGCATAGGTATTCTTGGTATTCCGCTGTCACCGATGTCAGTCATTATGATACCGTTAGTTTCGGCTTTGTTAACCTCACCTCGTATCGTTTCTATAATGGCTTCAAGAGCTACAAGCTCACCTCTTGCTTTAGACCCCTTACCCTTAGAGTTGAGCTGTTCAAGAAAAGCCCTAACGGCTTCTTCAGACGCTTTTGCAGCAGCTGCTTTAGCTTCTAGCTGCACACGGGCATTTGTACCTGTGACGCTTTTATCCACCGGCTCTATAGATAGTTTTTTAAGCACCTCATCGATTTGCTTACCTTTAATGCTCTGTATATCGACACGGGTGAGCTTTTCAGTCTCATTATCAATATCAACACCTGTGTCTACTATCTGTCGTAGCAGGTTTTGAATGTCATTTAAAGGTACACATTTCATGGCACTTCCTTAATCGCAGATGTTGATATCGAGGTCTTCAGCAAATTCTAACACCATATCAGTTGTTAGAGGTTCTTTTAACATTGCTAGTTTTCTATTTGTATCAGGGTCTACCTCTTCTATCAAATCTTCCTTACTATAGTCTTTTTTTTTGCGTGTTTTTACGCCGTAGGCGTCTTTAACCATGTCCAGGATTTCAGCTTTGCTGTAGTCATCCAGGTACTCATCGTAAAATATTTTTGCAACGTCTGTTGGCTTAAAGTCAGGATTTTTGTCTACAACAATTTGCATCAACGTAGTAGTAATCTTTACTTTAAGTAATGGCATTTGTTCCAAGTAATTCGCTTCATTTTCTTTTGATTTTTTATACTTATTGCCGGCTTCATAAAAGTTAGAGGTTAAAATTCTAGCTTCTTTAGCTAACTTTGACGCTTCTTTAGCACCAGCTTCAAAATTCTCTTTGGCATCTTCTATAAAATCATCAAGGGCTTTATACGCTTCTTCTACCAGTGGATCATGCAGCATGTCTTCTTCTGAATCTTTTTCAACAACCTTTTCAGTAGTTTCCTTGGTTTCAACTTCGGCTTCAGCCTCAGCTTCAACTCCAGGCTCTGGAATGACCACATCTCCAGATTTAATTCTTTCTTGGAAGGCTTTGACTGCCTTGCTTATGTCAGCTTTGTTTAACTCTGGCATTTCTTTGGCTATGGCGTTGTATACTTTTTTAGCAGCATCTGTGGTTTTACCAGCTACAGAAAAGAAGTTAGTCAGCATAAAGTCGCCCAGAGTCTGAGATTTCTTCTCTACTTCGAGTTCCGAAGCAAGCCTTGCCTTTTCTTCCGGACTTGCGTCACGGTTTTTGATTTCTTCAGCAGTTTTATTAAAGAATGCAGCAACGTTACCTACTCCAACCTCAAGCATCTGAGAAACTTTGTCTGCTATTTCTTCTGCGGTAGCCCCAGAATCTGGATCAGTAATTTCTTTTACTTCACTGGACTTGAATAAAGTACCTTTTAAAGCACTGGTAAGCACTTCATCTGCAGCTTTCTTAATGCTCTTGCCGTCGATCAGCTCGTCAACAAATTCTACTACGCTATTTGTTGCGCTTTTTACTTTATCTTTAGCGTCTTTAGCCAATTCCGCTACTGCTGATGAGTTCTCTTCTTTGGCTTCAGCAAGGAAAGCTCTTATGTTTTCAACACCATTTTCATTTAAGTGACTCTTGCCTGACTTATAAAGATCACTTGTAATAAATTTGTCCAACGCCACTGTCACTGCTTTAACAGTATCCAAGTCCCCGATTCTGCCTTTCGCAATATCAGTTAGTTCCAGTGCAAGAGAGTTCGCCTCTCCATCGTCTAAAGGATCTTGATTTTGCTTTGCTGCTTTTATTCCTTTTGGGATATTACCAGAATCCACTGTGGTTTCTTTATGCAGGTCAGCTTTAACGTTGAGCTGCTCTCTGGTATCCGCCATTTCCATTAACTGTGCAGATGCGTCAGGCAATGTGCTTTCAATGGCTTTAGCAACTTGTCTAATTCTCTTTGGTGCCATGCCGTGAGCTGCTCCACGAACAGCCTTCCAGCCTTTCTTAGAGGTGTCTGCACCAGCGTCGTTTACCGCCATGAACAAGCCTCTTGTGCCTGAGTCTGGCAGGTTCTTTACTTCTTTGATTGCAGCCTTGCTCAACTTTTTGGCTTTGCCTAGGTACTCGTCAAATACTTCCGGTGTAATTCCAACGTACCCAGCTGCGTCTTTAGCTGCTTGCTTGGTAGCTTCATACGCCGTCTTTCCTAGGCGCTTGGCATCTATTGCCACGAAACTGCCTCGCAATGTTAAAGCCTCAGATTTCAGAGCTGAAGCAACTTTTGCTGATACTTTTTGGAAAACTTCTGGGTCGTTTAGGTCCTGGTCATCACCTGCTCTATTAATAAGCATCTCTCTGGTAATTGGATCTTTAACGTCCTTGAATGACGGTGCTCTGTGAAGACGACCGATCAATTTATTGTTTCGTTTTATTACATGCTTGACCTCAGCTTCTCGAGCTGTGTTTTCAGCTACAAGTGCTTCAACTTGCTCTGGTGTCTGATTTCTAGCCAATGTGTTCTTAGCTCTGGCAGCCAGAGTTCTCCCAGCCTTCTGTACGACGCCTTTGCCAGCGTCTACTGCTAATCCACCAGCTACTGAAGGAACAGCTGTGACAGCTCTTATGCCACCACCAGCACCCATTCCCAATACGCCGCCTGTGGCTGCTTGTATCTGATTTTTTCTGTCGCCAGTGACTTCCATTACAGAATCAATAAGTGACTGTGCTTCTTTAGTACCTACCTGAACAGCAAGAATGCCGGCCCATGTCTGGGCGTATTCCTGGGCAGCTTCTGCACCTGCTGCTTTCCCGACTGCTAAAATTCCTTTACCAACACGTTCCAGCATAGACGGAATAGCGCCTTTATCAGCGTATGCAATCAGGTCTTTCCCTTGTTGTGCAAATTGCTGAAGCAACTTCGGATTTTTTACAACATCTCCTGCAGCGTCTATTACTTTTCCTGCTCCAAGTTTTGGCACGAAAAGGTTTCTTATCATCCAAGGCGTTGGCATTAAGGTAGCAAAAGTCATTACTGTGTTGGTAGCTACCCGGGTAAACGACGGCTCTTCACCGTTGTTGGCAGCTTTATACTCATTACGGTTCTGCTGCACAATTTGCGCTGCCATTAAGCTGACTCTGCTGGCGGCGTCTCCCCCTGCTTTAGCAGCACTTAGGGTTTTTTCCATGATTGTTGCGGATCTTTGGAGTCTATCTGCTTCCGCAACTTTAGCAGCTGCTTTGGTAGTCTTGGCTGTAGCATTAGCTGCATCAACCGCTTTTGCTGCTTCTTTTGCGGATAGAACTTTATTAGCTTTTACTGCGTCAGTAGCTACGTCTGCCACATCTTCGATCTTATCCGCTTTGGCACCCATGCTCAGCAGCTTTCCGCCACCCTTCACAAGTCCTGTGCCAATCATTCTTGGCGCTCCGCCAATTCCAAGAGCTATAAGCGACCCAAAACTGTCTGAAATTGTTCCAGGTGCTGCTATGGCACCAGCCTTAACGGCTTCCCAGTAGTTTCCTTGATCGATCTGGTTAAAAACTTCTTGCTGCTGTGCCTGTATACCGGCACGGACTTCATCTGATACGCCAACAACGTCATCTCTTATGGCCTGGTTTGACCAGCCGGACTCTTCGCTGTCATCAAAATTGGTATTAAATATAGCGTTGCTTATGCCTTTGCCTGCATCTGACAAGTCGCCAAAAAGTCCCAGCGCTGAAGACTGAGCTACGTCAATGTTGTTAGAGCTTTCATTACCGCCACCTAGCGCCATATAGGCATCAAGTGCGGCTTGTGGGTCCATACGGGATTGCTTTTCAGTAGTTTTACCTGCCAGATCTATCTTCTTCTGATCGAGAAGAGACACATTTCTCTGGTAGTTCTTGGCTATCGCGTCTTCCACAGCGTTTGCAGGGTTTAGTTCTCGTAAATACTGATCCAGTAAACTGCTCATAAGCTCGCCCGTATGGTTATCTTATTTGTGATTGCAAAGCGCTAATAAGCTCTTTGTAGATAGCGATCATCTTTTCATCGCCAGCGTTTGCTGGGTCTTGCATAACAGCTTCTAGTTCTTGAACAGCACCGTTCAGATTTCCAGATTGCATAAGCTGTTTTACTCCCTGCAGCTGAGCAGCCTTTCTACTTGAAAGAGGATCAGGCGTTAGTAAAGCTTGCGCTTGGCTAGTCGGTGATTGATTGCCTCCAAGAAGAGCATCAGAAGACACAGCTCCAGCTTTTCCTACAGGAACTGGACCGCCAAGATTTCTTTGCGCTGGGTTCTGAGCTATAGCCGTCGCTGTTCCTAGAGGCACTTCGCCGCCTATGCTTCTTTCAGATGGAGTCATGTTTCCAAGAAGCGCATTAGGGTTTGGCCTATTCAAGTTTTCAAATCCTACGCCAGGTATAGGATTTATCGGGGTATTTCCAGACAACAGTCCTGCTGATAGCTGACTGTTAGGTTTAGCTATAGGGCTTCTGCCATCTCCAAATCCGAGGTCACCAGCTATGCCTTTTACAATTTTCTCAGGGTTTTTAGCAAACCACGCTAAAGCTTCTTCATCGCTGTCAAATCTGCGTGTTTGACGGTTAAATTCTGTAAGAATAGCTTTTACCTGTTCGTCGTTATACATCTTAGGTAACGCGCTCGTCATTACTGATTTATACGTTTCTAAATTTTTGGCATGGGTAGCTGTTTTTTCAGCTGCTTCACCAGCTTTAAAACCTCTGTTTTTGATAATCTGCGATAAAACCGTATCTTTATTCTTTTTAAACCACTCAAGACTTTCTGCTTCTGAAGTATGGTCAGCAGACAACTTACTGTTCAAGTCTCTCTTAATTTGTTCAACTTCTTCAGGGCTGTAGTCTGCCAACAGCTCTTGAAACGCTGAAGTGTAGACGTCCATTGTTCCTTTACTGGCAGCGTGAGCCTGGGCACCAGGAGTAGAAGAATCTGCGTTGAACGGTCTACCAGTTCGTTTTTCATCCAGTGTCGTTAGCAGCCTGTCGTCATTAGCTGGAGTACTGCCAGTACCTGCAGGGGTTCCCGGCACAACGTCTGTCAATCCTCTGGCGTAGGCTAAATCCTCAGCACTAACACCACTAATACCTTTTAGCGCTGCGTCTGTGTTGTCGACTCTGCTTAAGCCAGATTCATTCAAAAGTCCTTGCTCTGCGAATATGGCCTTACGCTGATCGTCACTAAAAGTTTTACGGCTAGTAGATCTTTGTATGTCATTCATCAACTGGTTTTGATTGTTCTGCCAAGCCAGCTGGTCCCTAACGAGTTCTTCATAAGAAGGACCGCTTGCAGCTCCAGAGCCACCACTTCTGCCGCTGAGCGCACTAGAAATGCCAGAAAGAGTCATTATCTGCTCTTTTGACAGCTTTCCTATGTCGTAATTTTTAAATGTGTCGTCTTCCATCATTGACGATAAAAGAACAAGTGACTCCGACGGTGGAGATCCAGCCAGCTGCATTTCCATAACGTATTTACGAACGTCATCTTGGTACGCATTAGGATTTCCAACATCGGCAAGACCTCTAAAGAATCCTTCAGAGCCTTTTCGTATTGCATCATCATGCGTCTCTAACCACTTGTCTGTAACATTTATTTGAGCTATCTGCTCAGCTTCTGTTAGAGGCTTATTGGCGTTAGCGCCTGCCTTCTCAGCGAATGCCTTCCCAAATGTCTCAAATGGGGATACTTGCTCTGACAGTGCTTTCATCTGTGCAGCAACGGAAACAGGATCGTTTCTACCAAATATAGGATCAAGCTTAGGATTTATGGCAGATTGAATTTCTGCGTCTGTGTAGCCCATGTTTGTCATGGTGTCACGCATTCTGCCCTCAATAGCATTGCCGTCTAGGTACAGCCCTTTATTACTTAAGAGCTTTTCTCTTCCTTTAGAGAGAATTTCATCTTTTTTGCCAGCAAGAATTTCATCAGTGGCTGTTCTGCTGTCCATTATACGGCTGTCTCTTGCTGTTTGCTTCGCAAGACGTTCTGCTGCAGCCGGTCCACGCATGGCTTTTAGGTAGTCTTCTGCTGTTTCTCTTTCTCCACGGCCACGAAATTCAGTTATTCCGTCAGAGAAATCAGTGCCAGGTGCAAAGGCAGCTGCACGCTGAGCTTTGATGTAGTCTGCTGCTGTCTCTCTTTCTCCGCGATCACGGAATCCAGCCTGTAGATTATCGTTGTTAGAGTAGAGTAGCATGCCTGGGTTTTCACCTACTTGCCAATTTCCTTGGCCAATTTCGCTCAGCAGAGCATCAGAACCCATAGCATTTATTCTGGCTTGGGCAGCTAAGTCTTCTTCGTTAAAAAGCTTATCAGCTTGACCAGCAATTTCGCTTCTTCGAGCATCAGCTCTTTTCAGCTCATTTCTTTCCCACTCACGCTGCCGCTCGAGGTCGGCTAACTGCTTAGTTTGGGCGAGCTGATTAAATATGCTGTTTGCTGCGTTGGAGGCAACACTCAACCCCGACGAAGGATTATAGCTGTTGGATACTGCCATGGTGTTGCTCCTGTTTTATTAAGCGTCGCTCATGCCTTTGGCATAATTGATGTTGTTCATTATGTTATTGTACCCTTCTGAGCCTTGGCCGTGTC
>Ga0208801_1000258_pt1 | contig 12746 bp, 4 predicted proteins | sample Colrivmet1370B02_FD_187626 | JGI IMG/M metagenome (GOLD analysis project Ga0208801, IMG submission 187626) | Estuarine microbial communities from the Columbia River estuary - metaG 1370B-02 (SPAdes) (version 2) | ecosystem: Environmental > Aquatic > Marine > Intertidal zone > Estuary | place...
TTAAACGCGGAAGCGGTAAATTCATCAAATTAAATTATATGCAATTACAAGTAAGAAAATTACAAGAATCCGATTGGGATTTAATACCAAAGTGGTGGGAAGCTTATAAAGCCGAAGGCTTCCCTCGTGATATGTTACCTGGCTCTTTTAAAGTAGGTGACGAACAAGAAGAAAAAAGACAAGGCTTAGGTGGCTTTATGGTTTGCAAAGGAGATGATCCTATTGCAGCCATGTGGCTATGGATGACAAACAGTAAGACTGCGATTCCAGCTGTAGTGGTTAGTGATAAATCTTATCAAGACACAGACAGAAGTGATGCATTGCAACTCTTAGTAGATTTTACAACTGATTTTGCTGAAGACATGGGTTATAAATACGCATTTGCTTGGGCAAAGCCAGGAATATTATTAGAAAAATATAAACAAGCGGAGTATTATTGCGATGAAACTCCGTCTTATGAATTAATAATGAAATACTAATGGGAAGTATAGTAACAGGAGTTGCCTCTTTATTTGGAGGTAAAAAAAGAAGAGAGGCTGAAAAAACAACTCAAGCGGCTTTTAATGCAGCTAATACTAAAGTTGATGAGTTTAATTTTGATAATGCTTTTGCAAACTTGCAACAGGGTCAATATACTCCAGGCAAGTATATGGAAAAAGATGCTGCTGGAAATTATTTAAATCTTAATACGGCTACAGCATCAACATTAGGCAATCCAACTTTAGCAAAAGAACAAACTTTAGCGTCTGCTCAAGGTTATGATCCAACTGGGTATGCAGATCAATTAACGAAAGCTAATGTTCAAGAAACAAATGTAGCTGGATTAGCAAGAGGAGCAGATACTGGTCTTACAAACACAATGAATAATCTTCAAGTGTCAACAGCTGGTGCACAATTAGCAGCTCAAGAAGCAGATCAATCGTTAGCAGCTTCTCAAGATTTAGCTGCTCAGGCTGGAACTGGAGCAGGTGGTGCCACTGCATTAGCTGCGGCTGCGGCAAAGTCTAAAGCAGGTATATCAGCAGATATAGATAAACAAGTTAGGCAAAATGAAATGATGCGTGCTCGTGGTGAATCTGAATTACAAAGATCACAACTAGCTCAAGGTAATTTATCATCACAATTTGATTTAAAACAAGATCAGTTTAACGTAGGTTCACAAAATAGAGCTGAGCAATTCAATGCTCAATCAGCTAATCAAGCTGCAAGATTTGGTGCTCAAGCAACTAATGATGCTGAAAAATTTCAAGCAAGCGCTAGAAATCAATTTAATTTATCTAGATTTGCTGCAGATAATGCTAGAGAAAGATTTAACGTAGGTTCTCAAAATCAATTTGCACAATCTCAATTTGCAACAGACAATAGATTTGAATTAGCTAATACTCAATTTGCTAATCAAGGATCACAATTTGATATTCAAAACCAAATTGGAGCAGATAGATTTAGTCAACAGTCTATGATGCAAAATCAAATGGCAGAAGCTCAAGGTAATCAATTTAGACAAACTATGGAGTACGACAGAGAGCAACAAAGACAAGCTAGAGCAGCTGGTGAATTTCAGGCAGCTAAAGATGCTAGATCGCAAGCAAAAGCAGACGCGCTTGGTGGTATTGGTGGATTGCTTGACGTAGGTATGACAATAGCAAGCGGAGGGCTTGGAGGTAAAAAATTATTTGATTAATAAAATATATAATATATGCCAACAATAGGTGAATGGGCGAAAGTCTACGGAACAGGTAATTATGCAGATCAGTCTAGAAGAACAAGTGCAGCTGTTGAAAAAGCTATAAATGAAAACAGAGTACGTGTAGATCGTTTTAGAGCTCAAGAGGATAGGGCTAGAAAAATGGAAATGGAAGACTATGCAATGGGTCAGCTTAAAAGACAAGAAATGCAGGGTTTAATTATTCCAAACGACAGTCCTTATGATAGTGTTGATAATCACTACCAACAAGCTGCAAGGTTAATACCAGATCAATACTCTCAATTAACTAAAGCAGCTAAAGATGGTTACATTACGCCAGAAGAAGCCGCTATGGGTCAAGCTAAACTAATGTCAGAAGTAGGTAATTTAAAAAGCCAAAGAAATCAAGTTATTTCAACTAGAAATGCGTGGGGAAAAATGGTAGCTGAACGTAGAGTTTCAGGTAGAAATAAAGAACAAAATATGGCTTATTATAACACTCTACTAACACCAGATAATAGCTTAAGAATAGTAGGTGAAAAAGGCGAGCAAGGATTTAAGTTAGCTGGAAAAACAATTGATGGAGGAAACATTTCTATTCCAAATGCTAAAGCAGGTATGGCACCATTTCCTATACTTAAAGCTGAAGATCCTAGAATACAACTGCAAAAAACTAACGCAATAGCATATGACAGAGGTCAATACACTAGTGAAAAAAATCCAGATTTAGTAGCTGCATGGAAAGATAGTTTTGATAATACCATGTTACAACTAGGAGATGAAGGTGGTAAAGGTATTGCTGTTGATTGGATGGGCATGACTAATGAACAAGTTGATAGGCTAAGTGAAGTAACTAATTATAGTGCTCAAGGTGGATCTAAACAGTTTGTACCTGCAGAAATATTAAATAAATACATGGATCCTAAAACAGGTCAAGCAAAAGAAGGTATGTCATCTATTCCTAGTGAATTTTTATACAGCAGCGAGCTTGAGTATGAAATGGAAAACCAATGGATAAAAATGGGTGAAGCTACTTTCTTAGAAAGTAAATTAGATAGAGAAAAATATGAATTAGCTCAAGCTAATGCTGATTATAAAAAAGAACAATATAGACAACTAAAAAACACAGGTAAACAACCTAAAACAACTTATAATACAGATGATGATTTAGCTTTATATGATGTACTTGTACCTTTAAGTGAAGACGGAAAAACTAGAAGTAGTATTTTTGATAATACACCTGGACCTAGTCTTACTACTAAAGTAGATCGTGACATAGATGATACTACACCTGGTGGAGCTAGAAATATAACAAAAAATTTACAATCTTATCTTAGTTCTGCAGGCTTTAAAGTAGCAAAAGTTTATCAAGATACAAAAAACGACAAAGGTGAAACAATTAAAGAACCTAAAGAAGGCTATGCTATTCCACATTTAGTTGGAAAAGGAGAAAGTTTTATAGCTTTTGATGAAGATGATCCTGGTGTTATATTTAAAGCTATTAAAAGAGCAGAAGGAGCCACAAGCAAACAAGCTAATTTTGCTTGGCAAGAGCTTACTAAAAAATACCCTGCAGCAGGCGTAATACCTATGACAGTGCGAGATTATACTGAATACCAGATTAATTAAATAATTTAATATGCCAATATATAAAGCAATAATAGAGGGAGTTGAAAAAACTTTTAACTTGCCAGATGATAAAGTTGAAGGTTTTTTATCTCAATATCCAAACGCTGTAGAAGTACAAGAAACAATTACGGATGAGGGAAAGCAAAAAGCCGGTGTGAAAAACCAGATTGCAGATGCACCGGCAGAAAACGAAGATACGGAATTGCAATCGGTAGAGTCTTTGTCGGACTCTCTTTCTCCTGAAGTTGGTGAAGTAGTATCATATACTATACAAGGAAAAGAATACAGTGTAGATCAGATAAAAAGTCTTTTAGGTACTAAAATAGAAAATGGTTTTTTTAATGGAAAAAATAAATATCCTGATACTATAGAAGAATTTGTTTCTGCATACGGAGATGATATAGAAGAAAATAGATATAATAAAGAGGTTGTAGTAGGTCGTTCTACAGCACTTCCACTTGAAGAAGTTTTTGATCCTAACAGAAGATTAGGAAGTAGACTTTCAGATCCACTACAAGCTATAGCAGATCAAAAAATTGAAGAACTTCCTGAAAAAGCTGATGAGTTGTTTTCAGCTGATTGGGAAGAAAAAAACATGAAGTCTTATTACGGTATTATACCTGACGGGCCAAACGCTGGTACTAGTGGAGGATATATGGCACCTGCTGTAAATGAAGAAAGAGTTAAATTTATTGATGAAGCTCGTAAAATAGTTGAAGCTGAAAAATTTGGTTCTAATTTAATAACTGAAGATCAAGTCTTAGAAAAAGCAAAAGAATTATACAAAAAAGATAAAGAAAAAAATATTGCAACTGAAGTTGTTGAAGCACAATTAGCTCAAAGTACTGTTTTTTCCCCTGAAACTTTAAAAGAAAATGCTAGATTAAAAATAAGAGAAACTAATATAGCTAAAGGAAATGAAAAATTTGACAATGAGGCTATTGAAGATATAAAAAATAGATTTGAAAAAATTCAAGAAACTGCTAAAAACACAACTTTATATGCTCAAAATTTAAATAAACAATACTCTACAGAAGAAGAATTAGAGGCTGCAAAATTAGAGTACAAAGGATATGTTGATGATTTAAAAATACTTCAAGAACTTCAAGATAAAGAATTTGAAAAATTAAGTAACATTAGTGATTCTAAAAGAAGAAATGCAGAAGCGTTAGACATTGTAAAAAGAAATTACGGTGGTGCAGAAATATTTGCTGGAGCTTTAGCTGCATCAGCTATAGATATAGCTTCTGGATTATATGCCACACCTCGGTGGTTAAAAGAAAGTGTTGAAGGTATAGCTAGCGATATTTATGGCGAAGATATAGGTATACCTGATTGGATGACGTCTATGGCTGGTCCTGGTTTTGATGCTTTATTTGGTAATACATCTAAAGAAATAAATGATTATTTAGGAAATATATCTGAAAACATTAGAGGTGGTATTGCTAAACCAATTAAAGTTGAAGATCTTTCTAATATAGGACAAGTTGGTAATTGGTTAGGTAATTTAGTTGGATCTCAAATGCCAATAATGGCAACCATGTTAACATTACCAAATGCATCTTTAGCCATGTTGGGTTCATCTGCGGCGGGAGGTAAATTTCTTGAAATGGAAAAAGAAATAGATAACGGTCAACAATATAGTGGTTTACAATTATTTGCAGCACCTGCAATGGTGGGTGCAGCTGAATACCTCACAGAACGCATCAGTTTAAGTCAATTAAATAGAGTAGTAAAAGGATTTAAAGGTGAAGAGGCTTTAATGGATGGCGTAAAAAATTATTTAGGTAATAGTTATTTGCGTTGGGCTAGAGATATGGGTTTTGAAGGTGGAGCTGAAGTTGCCGCTGCTTTTGGAGAAAACATTGCTGACAGATTGTTGTTAGGTAAAAAAGATGTTTCTATGACAAGAGGTATGTTAGATGGTTTTGCCAGCGGTGCTGTAATGAGTGGTTTTGTATATAAATTTCCATATGCAGGAGCTTCTATAGTAAAAGCTATTTCTAGCACTGATGTTGAAAGAGAAATTAGAAATGGAAATAATCTTATAAAAAGTTTATCTAAAGAATTAGAAAATCCTAAATTATCTTTAGAAGAAAAAAATTCAATAGAAAACAACATAACAGACATACGTTTAAAACAAACTAAAATACTTAAAAAATCAATTGATGGATGGGACAATTTAAATAAAACCCAACAAAAAAGACTTTTTGAAATAGATGGTATAACAAATAATGTTTTTGAAAAAGCAGGAAGAATAGCACGTGGTGAAGGTAATTATTCTAAACTTAGCATACAGGCCAGACAAGATAAAGTTGATATTTTAGCAGATAGATATGATTCATTAAAAAATGAAAAAAATTCAATAATTAGCTTAGCTGATGAAAAAAACTTTGATGGACAAACTTTTGCACTTCAACAATTTGAACAAGAAGTTGTTAAAGGTAGTGTATCTAACGAAGATTATTTATTTAATAAATCTAAAATATTAACTGATAGATTAAATAAACTTTATGAAAAAAGAAATAAAGCAACTGTTCCAGCAGAAATAAAATTTTTAGATAAACAAATAAAAAATACAGAAGACCAGATGCAATACATTGTGCCTAAAGCAGCTGGTTTAAGCATAGATTTATTTAAAACAACAATAGCTAAAGCTAAAACTAATGCTCAACTTGGTAAAGCTTTTGTTGCTAAATCTCAAGAATTATTAGCACAAAAAAATAAAAAAGAAATAACTCCAGAGCAGTATCAAAGACGATATAAATTAGCTAAAAACGCTTTTGAAAATAAAAGAAATGAAATAAGAGAAGTTAAAAAAGAAAGCACTGCTGAAAAATATAATAAACTTCAAGAATTTTATGATAGTAGTTTAGATGAAAATGGTAATTTTATTGAAAATACTAAAACTACTAATGAATTTGAAAGAATTGCTGGCGGAATAGTTGAATCTGCTACAAAAAGACTTTATGATAATATACCAAAAGATTTAAGAAAAATAAGTAGAGAGCAATTTAAGAAAAACTTAACATACGATGCTTTCTTAATGATTAACAGAGAGAAATTTGATCCTTCTATACAATCTTTAGATAGGTTTATTAGTAATAGATTAAACTTAAGAGCTAATAGAACCGCTAAAGAATCTGCAGATCAAGATGGTTTTAAAGAAAGTATAAGTGAAAACCCTAACTTAGGTGCTACTGTTTTAGAAGATGTGCAAGAACAAGAAGAAGCGAGACAAGCTCTTAACACAGCGAAAGCTATGCAAATTCCAGATTCAATAATTAACAAAGCTCGCAAGGCAGCTGTTTCTGCGTTATCTACTATTAGCAATAAGGTAGATGCAACTAAATTTAAATCTGAAATAGCTAAAACAATTAAAGACGCATTATATTCTGATTTAAAAAATTTATTTGGTAAAGATACAAAAACAAATAAAGCTTTCACTAAAAATTTAATTGATAATATAAGACCTTTTTATAATGTTCTTACTGTTGAAAGCATGCGTAAGGCTAGAAATAATAAAACAGGTATTAATCCTTTTGTTGAATTAGGCTTGTTAGATGCTGATGGTAATAAAGTTGCTTTTGAAAATATAGATCAACAAGCTTTTATTGATTTTTATACTGGTAAAGATAAAGCTAAAGGTACAATGTCAGATCGTAGAATGAACCTTATAGAAGCTGTAGCATCGTCATTAGGTGCTGCTCAAGCTATAGATTTATTGAACAATGATGCTGGTGTTAGAGAAAAGTTTTTAAGTAGACAAGCACAAGAAAATGAAATAGCTAATAAAGGATTAGACTTATTAGTTCCTAAAGCATTTAGAGGTTTTATTAATGTTTTAAAAGATTTAGCTCAAGCAACTAGCATAAATAGCGTTGCTAAGCTATTAGGCCTTGGGGATATAACGGTAAATGATAATAATAGATTTGAAAAACAACAAGCTGTATTAAATGCTATAAAAAAATACGGTTTAACGCCTAATGTTTTTGAAGCTGCAATGCCTGCTAGCTCTGGAGCTGTTAGATCAAGAGATTCAAAAGGAGATGTTTATTATGACTTATCTAATGGAAAAAAAATAATAGGAAGTAGACCTGCCGCTAACTTAAGTCAAGTAGATAAAAATAATAAAAAAATATTTAATATACCTACTTTAGAATCTATAGAAAATGAGTTTGGAAAGGGTGTTACTCTAGTAGCATCAAGATATCGATTATATTATGGAAAAACTGATCCAGCCTACATAACTGCTTTAGCTGCTGCTGAAAAAAATTTAAAAGGAAAAGAAGAATTAAAACCACAAAGAGTACTTAGTAATTTTTTCTCTAAAGCTTCACAGTCTAGGTCTGATGTAAACATGGATATTCTTGAAGACGTTGCTATACAGCTTAATGATGCTGTTAAAAATGGTATGCCAAAAGAAATAGCTGCGTTAATAATAGCTCAAGGGTACCAAGCAACAGGTGGCTTAATAAAAATAGCAGCTAAGTTTAAATACAAATCAAAAGTATTTGAATTTGGAATTAAAAAATTTTTCCAAACAAAAGATAGCGATAAACCTTATAGAGAAGAACATAATCCACCAGCTTCATTAATCGGCGCTAATTTAATATGGGCTATTTCTAATGATAAGGTAAGAGATTTAATGCCTTATATTAGAAAAAACTACTATCAAACTCAATTATCAAAAAGAGATGATGAAAGATTAGATTTAGCTAAACTAGGTGGTACTTTACCACAAGGATCAACTATACTTGATAATCCAATAGTTAGATTAGCTCAAGCTGGTACTAATGGTAATAGAATAGATTTAAATTCAATAATAAATCCTTTAACTGGAAAAACTATAGCTGAAGAGAATAACGTTCAAAGCGCTAGTACTCCTGATGCCGTTGCCGCATCTAATGCAGCTGCTGTAGAAAACAATACTGATCAAGTTGAAAACTTAATTGATAGAGCTATAGCTAAATTAATAGAGCTTACTGGAGATAATGGTACACTACAAATGAACTTTGGAGCTGTGCCAATTAATGTTTTAGTAGGTGGACTTAGAGCTACTAAATTAGCATATCAAGGAGGTAAAGCTTTAGTTGATGCTATATCAGCTGGATATGGTAAAGTTAAAAATTATATGACGCCTGATGAATGGACTAACTTTGTTGGTAAATCTACGTATGAAGTTCGTAATGAAAATAATCCAGCTCAAGTAAGATTATCTATAATGAATGAAGATGGTATTGCTAAACTTCAAGAGCAGGTTCGTCAAGGTAATTATAGTTTGTTAAAAGAATTTGGTGTAGAAATTGATGGCTTAACTACTGATCAAATTATTGAAAAAATAAATATTCTTAGAAAAGCTAAAGTTGTAGGATCTAATACAAAGGCTCCTAAGAAAAAAGCTAGAGTGTTTGATTTTGATGATACACTAGCTAAGACTAATTCTAAAGTACTCTATACATTTCCAGACACAACTACTCAAGATTTGACAGGAACTGGTGATGCTTTTGCTATTAGAACTATAATTTATAATGAAGTTTTAAATGCAATAAGTAAAAACCCAAACATAGAACGCCTTAGGTTTAGTTCTGATGCTAGAGAGCCAAGTAGAGTTAAGTTGTATGATTTTATTACTAAAAAATTAAGCAAAGATCTTGGTTGGCAAATTGATAATTATGAAACTTCTTTTTTAGATAAGCCTATTACTCAAGATTTTGAATTAGTAAGACCTAAAAACGGTGGTAAAAAAATAAAAACAAAAGGTAAGTATAATTTAACAGAAGATGAAGCTGGTAATTTAAACACTAACTTTGTTATTAATGGTAAAACATATGATGTTAATATTAATAATAAAGATGGAGAAAATAAAGCTGATTTTGAAGTAGAGTTTAGCCTTAATATACCTGGTGAAACAGGTAGTTTAGATGCTACACAATTTGCTGAGCAATTCAGTGAGCTACAAGAGGCAGGAGCAACTTTTGATTATTCAGAGTTTAGCCAAGTAAAAGATGGTAGTAAAGGGCCTCTGGCTACACTTGCTAAGCGTTTTACAGAAGCTAAAGGCGATAGAGATGTTTTCGTATTAACAGCTAGACCAGCAGAATCTGCTATAGCTATACAAGAGTTTTTAAGAGCTACTTTAGGTATTAGTATACCACTACAAAACATAACTGGACTTGCTAATGGCAAACCAGGTGCTAAAGCTATGTGGGTTGCTGAAAAAGTTTCTGAAGGATATAACGATGTTTTCTTTGCTGATGACGTTGCTGCTAATGTAAAAGCTGTAGCTGATATGTTAGATAACTTAGGTGTCACTAAAAGAGTGCAACAAGCTAAAGAAAGTGGTCAAAGAAATCTTGAAGACGAAATGGATTCACTTATAAGAGGTAAGAAAAGATCTAAAATAGGTAAGTTTCTAAGTAAATTTAATATATACATACCTCCAGGAGCTGATGACTTTGCAGGATTACTTAAATATTTTCAAGCTAAAGGTAAATTAGGTAACGAGCAAATGAAGTGGTTTCAAGAAAATTTATTAACACCTTTTGCTCAAGGAATAAGTGCCTATACTACAGCTAAAGTTACATTGGCTAATGATTTTAAAGAAGTAAATAAAAGATTTAAAAACTACAGAACATTAGGTGTACCTTCTAAATTTAGAAAAATGCTTAGTCAAGAAGTTTTAGGCGGTATATATACAAACGAACAAGCTGTTCGGGCATATCTTTATAATAAAGCTGGTCAAGATTTAGGTATTAACAAAGCTGATACTCAAGATTTAATTGCTTTAGTTGAAGGTAATTCTGAATTAAAAGCTTATGCTGAGGAAATATCTAAAATAACAAAATTACAGGATGGTTATCCACCTATAACAGAACAGTGGCTAGGAGGTAGTATAGCAACAGACATGGCTGTTGTTTCTAATAGAGCTCAAAGGGCTGAGTTTTTGCAAGAATTTACTAATAATAAAAATCAAATATTTTCTGATCAAAACATGAAGCTTATTAAGCAAATATATGGCAATGATTATGCTGATGCGCTTAGTAATATTCTTGAACGAATGGAAACTGGTCAAAACCGTAAGAAAGGTAAAGATAAAGAGTTTAATTCAGCAATGAACTGGATTAATCAATCTGTTGGTGCTGTTATGTCTATTAACCTAAGATCAGCTATATTACAACAGTTGTCTATAGTTAACTACATGAACTGGAATTTTAATAATCCTATTAAAATGGGATTAGCTATGGCTAATGTGCCTCAGTTTATGAAAGATTATCTTAGAATACTTAATTCTGATTTTTTAAAAGAAAGAAGAGGAGGTATGGCTATTGAAGTTAACTTAGCTGATATTGCTGATTCTAATCCAGGAAATTTATTCTTAAGATTAAACAAAAAAGTTCTTGAACTTGGTTTTAAACCTACACAATGGGGTGATAGTAATGCTATTGCTTTTGGAGGTGCTACTTGGTATCGTAACAGATATAACCAATTAATTGAACAAGGTTTATCAGAATCTGAAGCAGATGCTCAAGCAATGTTGGAGTTTCAAGAAGTTTCTGAAACAGCTCAGCAATCATCAAGAGTAGATAAAGTATCTAGACAGCAAGCATCAGATATAGGTAGACTCATATTAGCTTTTGCTAATACACCATTGCAATATGCTCGTGAAACTAGAAAAGCTACATTAGACCTAGTTAATGGTAGAGGTGATTGGAAAACTAATGCTTCAAAAATACTTTACTATGGTATTGCACAAAATATAATATTTACAGGACTTCAACAAGCTTTATTTTCTTTATTATTAGGAGAAGGAGATGATGAAGAAAAAGATAGTAAAAAAATAAGTTATGCTGTTAATAACGTGTTAGACGGTGTATTAAGAGGTATGGGATATGCAGGTGCTGTTATTGCTGCTCTTAAAAATCTTGGTATGGAATATTATGATCAAAGACAAAAAAGAGAAAAAGGAGAAAGAGTTTATGATGGATCATTAAAATTGGTACAAAAAGGTCTTTCAATATCTCCGCCTATTAGTAAAAAAATAGGTGATATAGTTGAAGCACAAAAGTTTGAAACATGGAGACAATATAAAAATGATCCATTTTATCAAGCATTTGCTTATGCTAATTATGTTTCTGGATTAACTAATTTACCTATTGATCGTGTATTTAAAAAAATAGAAAACTTAAAAGCTGCATCACAAGACAGTACTGAGGCTTGGCAATCTGTATTTTTATCATTAGGATGGTCACCATATAATGTTGGAGTAGATTATCCACCTAAAAAAAATAAAAATAAAGGTGGAGTAAGATTAAAAAGCAGTTCCAGCAGAGCAAGCAGCAGAGGTAAAGGTAGTAGCGGTAGTGCTTTAAACAAATCTTTGCCAAAAGGTGTTTTGGGTAGAGCTAATAACGATGGTACTATTGAAATAGATCCTAATTTAAAAGGTAAGCAAAAAGAAAAAGTAGTAGCTCATGAAAAAAAACATATAGCTGATATGAAATCAGGTAAGTTAAATTATGATGATAATTTTGTTTACTGGAAAGGTAACAAACACAAAAGAATTGACAATAAAATAGAGTATAACGGTAAGAAACATTTAAACGGGTCTAGCAAGCTACCTTGGGAAGCTGCTGCAAACAAGGTAGAAAAACAAATAAGTTAATTATGAGTTACGGAATGGCATATGGTGCAAACCAAGATAAAGAAAGTCAAAAAATGAAAGATGCGAGAAGCAAATTAGACTTCTCAGATATTGGTGGAAAAGTAAAAGAAAAAAAAGAACCCATAAAGTCTGTTCAAGAAAAAAGAAGAGATAAGCTAAAGAAAAGAAGCGAAAGAGATGGGATGAGAACTGAGCGTAAAAAAAGATTAGAAAAAAGATCTGAGCGTCAAGATAAAAAATTTCAAAATAAATCAACAAGAGCTATAGAGCGTGGTGACATTGGAGAGCAAAGTGAATTTGGTGCATACCAAACAAATAAAAGAACAAGATTAAAACAAATGCTTGCTAATGCAACAGCAACTCTTGGTAGCGGAGATGCTAAACTTCAAAAAGTTGATGCTAAGTATGGTAGTGATGGTTATGAAGCTCAAGAAAGAGCTAGACAAAATTTAGATAACGTTTTAGGAGATATAACATCTACAAATACTTTAGAAAAAAGTAATACATTTGATGATGTTGCTCAAACTTCTGTTGACGCTTTAGATTTAAAATATGATGATGGCACATCTGGATTAATTAGTGAAGATTCAAGTCCTGCAACTTTTATGCGTAAAGAATATTTGAAAAATAAAGGATATTAAATAAAAAAAGGGGAGCAAACCATTACGGCAAGCTCCCCTTTAATTGTTTCTAATATTAACCTAATATTAATCCGACTATAATACCAGCTATAGGACCTAACACTGCCCACAGTTCTAATATTCTAAT
>Ga0208801_1000264_pt1 | contig 12585 bp, 10 predicted proteins | sample Colrivmet1370B02_FD_187626 | JGI IMG/M metagenome (GOLD analysis project Ga0208801, IMG submission 187626) | Estuarine microbial communities from the Columbia River estuary - metaG 1370B-02 (SPAdes) (version 2) | ecosystem: Environmental > Aquatic > Marine > Intertidal zone > Estuary | place...
CGTTAGACGGCAAGGTACCGTTACCGACGATGTCGTTAGACGGCAAGATTCTGAATTAAAAATAAGGCAAAAAGAAGGTAAAGAAAGAGAAATTGTTATAGGATGTTTTAATCGTGTAAACAAAATAACAGATGCAGCGATAAAAATGTATAACAATGTACTATTGTCTGTAAAAAATTGTAAACTTGTTTTTAAAACAAAGGCTTTGATTAATAAAGATATACAAAAGAACTTTATTAATAAATTTGACAAAGGTGTACGTTCAAGAATTACTATTTTAGATTGTACGATATCACATCGTGATCATTTATTAACTTATAATAACATAGATATTGCACTAGATACATTTCCATATTCGGGTACTACAACAACTTGTGAAGCTTTATACATGGGTGTTCCTGTTTTTTCATTATATGATTCTACTTATTATTTTCATGCTCAAAATGTATCGTGTAGTATTTTAAAGAATAGTGATTTAGATTATTATGTAGTAAATAGTGAAAATGAATTGATTGAAAAGATAAATCTTTTACATCAAAAAGATAATGTTTTTTGGGAAAATTTAAAAATGGATACAAGAAATAAATTTAAAAATGGAAAAGTATGTGATAGAGAAGAATATTTGAAAAATTTCAAAGAATTATTAGTAGATTTATACTCCAAGAATAAAGGGGTCATCTGTTAAAAATACTTGTTCATTTTGGATATATCCAACTTTATTAAAATTAGATGTATCATAAATAAATTCTTTATCTTTATAATAGAACGAATCTTCTATAAAAATTTTTTCCATGTCGATAGACGGCAAGGTACCTTTATTTAGTATTTCTGTTTTTTCTACATTTTTATTTATTATAAAAATATTATTTTCTTCATTTAGTTTTTTATTAAATTCTAAATAAAAATGCATTTTACAATAATTGCTATGAGGTTGTGATTTTCTACAACATTTATTACCATTTTTAGAAATACCTAAACAAATAGGATCTTCTTCTTCTGTAAAGATATTATTAAATTCTTCTAAAGTAACTTTATCTGATGTGTTTTTGTAAAATACATCATATTCTTCTAATATATTTTGTATAATTTGCTTAATATCTTTTTTATATGCCTTTTCTAAACTACTATCTAAATTTTTAAAACGTTTTAGTAATTTTTGCAACTCCATTACTTTTTAATTTTTGCAAAAATATTTTGATTTTTTATTTAAAAATAGTCTACTTTTTTAAAAAAAAGTAGTTTATAAAAAATTGAAAAAAAAACAAAATTGGTTAAAAAAGTGTATTAGCAATGTCAACTTGTAACGTATGTGTAGAAGATTATAACAAGAATTTTCGAACAAAAGTTACTTGTAGATGCGGATTTGAAGCATGTCGAAATTGTATTAAAACTTATTTAGTAGACCAAACGAATGATGCTCATTGTATGTCTTGCAAAGTACAATGGGATCGCCAATTTTTAACAGACTCTTTTGAAAAAACATTTATGACAAAAACATGGAAAAATCATCGAGAAAATATTTTGTATGAACGTGAACTAAGCATGATGCCTGAAACACAGGTTTATGTTGAAAAAATTATTGAACTTGAAAAAAAGGAAAATGAAAAAAAAAGTATAAAAGAAGAATTGCAAAATCTTTTTATTCGTTTAGATAACTGTGATAAAGAAATTCACAAATTAAAAACTACTAGTGTAGATTTGTCTTGTCGTAGAGAATTTATTAGACATTGTCCTAATGGTGATTGTCGTGGTTTTCTTAATATTACTTTGAAATGCAATATATGTGAAATGTGGGCTTGTGGTGATTGTCGTGAAGTAAAGGGTGATACGCGTAATGCAGAACATGTTTGTAAAGAAGATATTTTAGCATCTGTTAAACAGTTAGAAAAGGATACAAAGCCATGTCCTAAATGTGCTTCGTCTATATTTAAAATAGATGGATGTAATCAAATTTGGTGTTATAATTGTCATACAGCATTTGATTGGAAAACATTGAGGATTGAAACAGGTACAATTCATAATCCAGAATATTTTGATTATCTAAAAAAATCCGGTAAAGAAATTCCAAGAACGCAAGGAGATATTCCATGTGGTAGAGAAATTTCAAATTATTTTATATCACGTAATGTTGTTAAATTCTTAAAAAAAGATTTGGATATAATGAGAAGTGTTATCCATGTTAGAGAAGTTGAACTAAGAAGATTTAATCCAGGTAATATAAATGATAGAAATAGAGATGTACGTATAAAATATATGATGAAAATGATTAGTAAAGATAAATTGAAATTGTTGTTACAAAAAAGAGAAAAAGATACGCAGAAAAAAATAGAAATATCAAATTTATTAAAAATGTATATTCAAAGTATGACAGATATTTTCTATAGATTTAAAGAAGATCATGAAAATAGGAAACCGTATTATTCTGAAATTAAAAAGTTGGCAGAATATACAAATGAATGTTTTGAAAAAATTGCCAAGTCGTATAATTGTAAAGTGTGGAAAATTGAGGATGATTTTTTGTAAAAATACTTTTTTAAAAAAAAAGTAACCAAAAAACAAAGCTACGCTTAACATTTAAAAAAAAGTACCTTACCAAGCTGAAGCTCGGCTTCGGCAAGGTAACCAAAAAACAAAGCTACGCTTAACATTTAAAAAAAAGTACCTTACCAAGCTGAAGCTCGGCTTCGGCAAGGTAACCAAAAAAAAAAGATTAAAAGCCCGTTAAAATATTAAGAACACTTTGTTTTTAATATTTTAACGGGCTTTTTTTCATGTAAAATAAAATTGTAAAACATAATGTATTTTAATTTTTTTTGGTTACTTTTTTTTAAAAAAGTATTTTTTATTTGTTAATTATAAATGTGGTTTATATCAGAATCTCATATACATGGAACTGGTATATTTACAAAAAATTTAATAAATCCTGGACAAATAATAGATGTAGCTATTGATAATAATAATAAAGTTACATATTTTGGTTCTAAAGTAAATCATTCATGGAGACCAAACACCTCTTTATATAAATTAAATAATATTTATTATTTGGTTGCTGAGAAAAGAATTGGTCAATTTGAGGAAATTACGGCTAATTATATGAATACACCAGATTTTATAAAAAAACCAGATTTTAATTGGAAATAAGTTAAAGTAAAAACATTTTAGTCATTGCATCTATATGCGTATCTTTTTCGATATACACTTTTTTAATTTTTGATAAAGGAATGGTGATATCTACACGTGATCCTAATAAAATAATACCTAATTTATCACCTAATTCTAAATCTGTGTTTTCTTTTATAAATGTTACAATTCTTCTTGTAAAAAGTCCTGTTATCTGCGTAACTGTATATGAAAAGTCAAATTTTTTATTGTAAAATGTATGAATAATCTTTTCATTGTTAATAGAATGTTCTTTATATGCCGGTAAAAACATTCCATTTTTTTTAACTGAAGACAAAAGAACAGAATTTATAGGTACATACTGTGTATGATTATCAAACAAGTTTAAAAATAAAGAAATAGAAAGATTTTCGTTTTGTATAGATATATCTCTAACATATCCACTACTTGGTGAATAAAATATATTTGGATCACTTTTTATTAATTTTTTATTTGGTGTGCGCAAAAAAAACAGTATAAAAAAGAAAAATAATAAAGATATATATTTATTTTTAAAAAGAATGTATATAATAAATGGTATAATAATTAGAGATTCTATATCAATATAAATATACATATATATATATATAGTAACGTAAAAAAAGTATAATAAATTAAAAAAAAGTTTTTTAATTATTTAGTAAAATTAATTTATTTGGATAATATAATGTTGGCAAAGTTATTAGTATATTTTTTATGTATATCATTACTTGCATTTATTTATGTTTATAAAATACCAATTTTTTGTACAGAATGTCAAAAACCAACTGGTACTGCTGCTTCTATTTTTAGATGTATAATAGACGAAGATAAATTATGTAATGTTCACAATGAAATGATTGATGTTCAAAAAAGAACTTCTTCTTTTTTTGTATGGGTAAAAGATATAGTTACAAAAGATATTCCTGATACAATATTCAACGAATTAAAAAAGATATTTTCATTTTTTGAAAATATAGGAAATAACATAAAAGATATTCTTGATAAAATAAAGAATGCATTTATGGTTATTAAAAAGGAAGTTGTAGATAAAGTTGTAAAAGTATTTACTGATTTGACAACAAATTTAACTAATATGTTTACGGAAATGAGTAATGGCATTAAAAACTTTGCATTTTTAATATATCAAAGTATAGATAATTTACGTAATAATATAGTAATTAAAATAAAACAAATAGGTGAATTTATACAAACTAAAATTCAAACGGAAATTTTAGATAAAATTAATGATAATGTTATCAAACCAGTAAAAGAAGCTTTTGAAAAAATTGGAGGATTTTTTAGTGGATTGGTTGATGCAATTATATCTCCATTTAAAGATTTATTTGACAAGATAGCAGGTGCATGTGTACCAGAATTACAAATAATTCCAGAGACAACAATATTTAATGATATAAATATAGATTGGGCAAAAATTAATATTAAAGGTATTAAAATACCTAGATTAGCAATACCAAAATTTTGTCCATTTGAATCATTAAACACTTTATATAAGACTATAAAAGATGCGATTACTACAGCTTTTGATAAGATATTAAGTCCAGTCACTACTGCGATTGCAACAATTAAATCAAGTTTTGACAACTTGGGAAATCTTATTAAAACTGGAGCAGAAGCAGTGAAAAATTCAGTATTGGATGAAATTGAAAAGTTAAAGAATTATATTATAAATGCATTTGAACCGATAAAAACATTTTTCAAGAATCTTGGTGAGGATATATCTACAAAAGTTAATGCAGCTTATACATTTATTAAGGAAAAGTTAACTGAAATAAGTAACAAGATTATAAGTTTTTTCATTAATGCCTTTGATTCGATGTGGAAAGAAATAAAGGAAATATTTAAACCTGTAATTGATTTTTTTGAAAGTGTATGGGATAGTTTTATGCAAGTGTATAAAAATTTTATCAAGGGATTAAATGATGTTTATATAGAAGTTAAAAAACAATGGACTATTGTATATGATTTTATAAAAGAAAGAATATTTTATGTAGCATATATTGTTTGGATCAATTTTATAGATTGGATGTTATTGTTTCTTCCTATTTCAAAAATAATGAAAGTAAATATTGTAAATGGTGTAATAGTTATGGGATTAATTGGTGTTTGTGTATATTATTACAATATTATAGGATATGCTGTAGCAACTTCTATAAATGGTGTATTAACTGTTTTAGGTGATTTATACGGAATTTTAGCATCCGTCTTTCCACTTATCGCAATGGTAACGGATGCAATTTATACTTTATTATCAAATTTACCAACATTAACATTTGCGATGGATACTTTTGCATTTTTGTCACCTGCAAGAATTATACCAATTGTTTTTCAGCAATTAATTGATTTAGCAGAAGTATTTGTTGGAGGAGCTAGAGATATTATTTTAACTCCTTACTTAATTGCAGTATTTATATGTGCATTGATTATATCAATAGGTGTAGGAATTCACAAGTATATGAGTGGTGAAAAAATAAAAGCTACAGTGGTAGAAAGTTTACCAGAACTTCCTCAAAAGATAAAAATGGATACGATAAATATTGACAAGATACGGAACAATATGAATGAAGTTCAAAAACCTAATATTGTTGAACCAGTTAAAAATGAAGACATGTCTGGAGCAATGGGAGTATTTCAAGAAAAAATGGCGAACTTTAAGAGAAGAGTTGATCTTATAGAACAAGTTCGTAAAGAATTTGAATATAATCCAAACGATCCAAATAAATTATTAGAAATGAATTTAGATGCTATGAGAAGAAGATTGGATCAAAGAATTGCTGAAGAAAGACTTTAATACAAATTTAAAATTAAATTAATTATTTTAGTATAATTAATTTATTTGGATAATATAATGTTAGGCAAGTTGTTGGTATATTTCTTGTGTATATCTTTACTCGCATTTATTTACGTGTATAAAATACCAATTCTTTGTTCAGAATGTGAAAAACCAACTGGAACAGCTGCAAATTTTTTTAGATGCATAGTAAACGAGGATGAATTATGTCAAGTGCATAATGAGATGAAAGGTGCAGAAGAAAAAGTAGGAGATTTTTTAACTTGGGTAAAGGATATTATTACAACAGATATACCTAATAAAATATTTGATGAATTGTCAACTATTTTTGGATATTTTGAACCAATCCAAGATGCTATAACGAATATGATAAATACAATAATTGAGGGAATTACATATATTAAAGATGATGTTACAAGTAAAATTACAACATTTTTTGAGGATTTGATAGAAAATATAACTGATATGTTTAGTAATATAGGAACTGGTATTTCAAATTTCGCTGGTTTAATGTATCAAAGTATAGATAATTTGCGTATTAATATAAAGTTAAAGATAGAAAGATTAGGTGCAGATATACAAAATAAATTAGACGAGTTTATTTTTAAACCTATAAATGAAAAGGTAATCAAACCAATTAAGAATGCATTTGAAGCAATTGGTAATTTTTTTAATGGTCTAGTTAATACAATTATAGCTCCGTTTAAAGATTTTTTTACTACTCTTGCAAATGTATGTATTAGGAGTGATATTATTCCAAGAATAGATTTAAAAGTAGCTACCATTGGACCATATACTCTAAATATATGTCCATTTTCGTGGATGAATGATGTTTATGAGAAAATTAAAAATGGAATAACATCAGCTTTTGAAAAAATTTTGGCTCCAATTACTACAGCTTTTGATAGTGTTAATAATGCACTTAATCAATTCAAAGAAGTTGTAGCAAATGGAATTCAAAAAGTAAAAGATTTTTTTTGGAAAGCAATTGAAACTATTCAGAAATCAATAGAAAGAGCAATTGATCCAATATCTAAGTTTTTTAGTGGATTAAGTGAAAAAATATCTACAACTTTTGATAAAGTTTATAAAGAAGTAATGTCAAAAATTACACAACTACAAAAATCTATTATAACATTTTTTAAAGATATATGGAAAAATATTAAAAGTTCAATGGAAAAAATGATAAAACCTATTAAAGATGTATTTTTAAAATTATGGGATAATTTTCAACAAACATTTAAAAATTTTGTCAAATCATTAAATGATGTTTATGTAGAGGTTAATAAACAGTGGGGAATAATATATCAGTATATAATAAAACGAATATTTTATATTACATATATGGCTTGGATTAATTTTATAGATTGGAGTTTAGGGTTTCTTCCTATTTCAAAAACAATGAAAATAAATATTGTAAATAGTCTTTTAGTTATGGGATTGATGGGTGTATGCGTGTATTATTATAATATTATAGGATCTGCTGTAGCAACTGCTATAAATGGCGTTTTAACTATTTTAGGTGATTTATATGGAGTATTATCAGGATCAATCTTTCCACTTATCTCAATGGTAACGGATGTAGCTTATACTTTATTATCAAATTTACCAACGTTAACATTTGCGATGGATACTTTTGCATTTTTGTCACCTGCAAGAATTATACAAAATGTTTTTCAGCAATTAATGGATTTAGCAGAAGTATTTGTTGGTGGAGCTAGAGATATTATTTTAACTCCTTACTTAATTGCAGTATTTATATGTGTATTGATTATATCAATAGTTGTAGGAATTCACAAGTATATGAGTGGTAAAAAAATAAAAGCTACAGTGCTTGATAAATTAGTAGATAAATTAATAAAACCTAGAAAAGATATAGTTAAATCTATTAACTATAAAGATATAGATAAAAATATAACTAAAGCATCAGTTTCAAAGCCAATTGAAATGCCAAATGAGACAAAAATGGAAGGAATCATGAAAGAATTTACAGATAAAATGAATAAATTTAAAAAGAGAGTTGATCTTATAGAACAAGTTCGTAAAAAATACGAACCTGATCCGGCTAATCCAAATAAAGATTTAGAAACAAATCTTAATTCTATGATTTCAGAATTAAATTCAAGAATTTCTCAAGCTGGACTTTAAAATATAAAAATTTTATTTAAATAAAAAAATAAAATTTTTGTTGATCAAAATTTATGGGCGTGCAAATGGTGTTTTTGCAAAGATATAATCGTTTACACCATAATTAACTGAATCTTGTGAACACGACTTGTTTTTTTTATCTACTGGAATTTCTTCGATTAAATTATCAAAATTTTCTTTTTTTGTAAAACTTTTTGTAATACCTTTTATGATTCTTTTTAGACTAGAATTTTTATTAATTGCAAAATTTAGAACGAACAAAATAGCTACTAATAAGATTAGATGTTTAAAATTTATTTTATTCATTTTACTATATACTTTTAAAAAAAAAATTTTAAATATGTAATTAGTTTTATATAAATATTTTATTTTATATAAATATTTTATTTGTTTATATATTATATAAAAAATGGAAAAAAAGAAAAGTACAAGAAAATCAAAAGTAAAGATTTATACAGAAAAAGGAGGATTAAAGGGACCTTACCGTCTATCGACGTCGTCGGTAAAGGGATATAGTATTCACGATACTATGGTAAATAGACGTTCTATATTAAAAAATTTATTACTTAAAACTCCTTATTCAACTATTATAAAAAGATTAAATGTATTAGCTATTTATAATAAAAATCGCTATCCAGAAACTTCGTCTAAAATAAAAAGAGACATGTCCTTTTTACAAAAAACATTTTCTAAAAAGCGTTCTGTTAAAAAACCATCCGCAAAAAAGCGTTCTGTTAAAAAACCATCCGCAAAAAAGCGTTCTGTTAAAAAACCATCCGCAAAAAAGCGTTCTGTTAAAAAACCGTCAGCAAAAAAGCGTTCTGTTAAAAAACCGTCAGCAAAAAAGCGTTCTGTTAAAAAACCGTCAGCAAAAAAGCGTTCTGTAAAGAAAGGTGGTAGAACCATGAAAGGTATGTGTTGTTGTAGACGGCAATGTAAAGGTATGTGTAGATGGCAAGGTGCCTTGTCGAGGTAATCTATAATGTTTTCTTTAAAATTTCAAATACAATAATTTTATCAGTTTTAGATAAAGGAGATTTCATTTTATTTTCTATATAATCTATAATATTATTTAATCTAATATTATTTTGGCTATTATTTATTGCGTGTAGTGTATGAGATTGTAATAATTCTTTTTTATCTAATAAATAAAGTAAATCTTTATGTTTATTATTAAATATCGATTTTATCTTTTTTTTAAATTTAAGTCCTAATGGAAAATAATAATGATTATCTGAGGTACCTTTATCATCAAAGGTACCTTCTATGTCATCTGCAAGGTTGTCTATTTCACTTGATTTAATAGAATAAAGAGTAACTATTTTAGTATAACCATTGTTTGTATAAAAAATAGAAAAATCAGAATAAAGTAAAACAATATCTATTCCTAATGATTTTGATATTAAATGTAATGTTATATCGTCTGGTTGAAAAAAGAAATCCTTTCCTTTTATTGTTTTTATAAAATCTTTTTTATTAGTGATAACAAAAGGATCCCAATTACCAATATTAATAGAATTTTTATATTTTAATCTATAATCTTTTATTAAATGAGAAAATTCTAATATACTTAGACTATTGATATATTTTGATATATATTTACATAACGTAATTTTTGATGTTTTAAATCCACAATCTTTTAAAGCATTTTCTATTGAAATTGTACAACAATCATTTTTTATATAGAATTTATTCGAAAGTAATTTAGAAACCCATTCTTCTGATAAAGATTCCCATTCGTATGAATTTTTAGCTTTAATATCTTCTATATTATCTTCTATGTCATCTTTGACTTCATCTTCGACGTCATCTTTTATATTATCTTCTATGTCATCTTTTATATTATCTTCTATGTCATCTTCTATGTCATCTTCTATGTCATCTTCATTTATGTCATCGTCAATGTTATCGTCTTCTATGTCGTCTTCTATATCTATGTCGTGTTCATTTACGTCATCGATATCCTCGTTGTATATGTTAAAGGTGTCAATGTTAATATCTTCATTTGTAAAAATAGAATTATTTGAATAACTCATCAATATTACTTTATAAAAAGAAAAAAAGATAAAAAGATAAAAACTTTTATAGATAAAAAAAATAAACATTTTTAAAGGTCTTCTTCTATTTCGTCTATTATTTCTTCTGCTTTACCGTATTTAATTTTAACATTGAAACCATGTTCTTTTTCATTGTACGTCAAAGATTTATTTAGACCACCAATATGCAAAGTGACTATAAATATTTTTGTATCAAACGCCAAACTTTGTTTCTGGTAAAGTACATTACAAATTATAAATTAATATTTTTTTTAATTTCTAAAAGAAAACTATTATTTACTACTCTTTTATCTTGTATAATATTTCTGATATTAGCTTCTTCTAATTTTAAGATATTCGATGCAATACTTACACTTTTATATTCTTCTATTATTTTTCTAGTTTCATAGTCTACTTTGACTATTTCTTTTCTATTTGTTGGATTTATACCTACTCTAATTGTGTTTTCGCATTTTAATTGAAGACCCCATATTCCAAGAACATTTCTATAACATGGCATATTTATTTTTTCTTTTAGAAAATGTCTATTTAAATACGACTCCATATTATAAATTTCTTGTTTTGAAAAAATGTAATCTGGATATTTTTTTAAAACCCATTTTTTATATTCTTCTACAAAACTAGTATATCCCATTCTATAATTATAATTATATTTGCATTCATTCAATACAAATTCTTCATATTTTGGCAAAATATTTTTGTTTTCTTGTATTAGAATTAATTCTTTTGGTTTTATACCAAAATATGTTAATAAACTAGATTCATTATATTCTTTATAATATTTTCTTTTTGATTTATAATGTTTCTTTATAAATTTAGAAAACTGTGATCTATCTTTATTGGTTAATCCTCTTGACCATATTCTGTATGCACCAAATAATTCATAACTTAAACAAGAATGATTATCATCTACTTTGCAAAATTCTTGTATAAATTTTTTAATTTTATCTTCATTACACGTAATATTGGCAATTTTATTTAACATACTATTATTATTTGATTCTTCACTTTTAATATCTTGATCAAGATCTTTAGGCTTTATAATTTTACAAGATGAATCTATATATTCTTTTATATTTGATATTGGTAGTTTTTCACTATAATTTATAAAATTATCTAAAAAATTACATACTATATCTATGATATAAATAGCTAATTCGTCTGATATATCAAACCATTCCTTGTTATTCTCTAAACGATGTTTATCTAGCATATGATGAATAACTTTTTCACCCAAATCACAATTGTGACATTTTTTAATGTAGAATATATCACCTGTTTGATTTTCAGTGTAATAACTTTCTCTTTTTTTAATATTTTTTGTTTTTCCTATTTTTATAATATCATCAATCTTTATTGCATAAATGGTATCACCAGGTTCTTGATTATACCATCTTTTAGCTTTTAATCTTTTTAACGTTACAAGTTCTCGTTTACTTTGTTCTAATTCTCTTTTACTTTGTTCTAATTCTATTTTACTTTGTTGTATTTCATCGTTTATAATTTTGTTGAAAATATTTTCCAATTTTATATAATATTTTCTAATTTCCTTTCCTTTATCAGTTTTAGTTAACATACATAAGCTTTTAAATGTATCTATATTCAACATAATTTCATGTTCGCTTCTACCTGCATTTTGTTTTTTTTCCCTAGGGATAATTAACAACTTGTAGTCTTCGTTTACAGTAAAATTATTTTTAATTGTTTTCATTGCATTTCCCTTATTTGCAAATCCAATCATTGCAAATATGTGTTCTAAATTAATAGGATAATCATTTGTAGGGTGGTAGTTCATGTACATATATAAATTTGCTACGTACCATCTTTGTTCATCTTCTGTGAAATCAGTATTTAATTTTTCAACTAATCGATCCTGTATATTGATAGAAAGTGTAGTTTTGCTTTCTTTTACTAATTCTCTAAAATTAATTGATTTTGGTACAATTTTGTTCATATTGTAATATTTTTATTAATATTATAATATAATTATTTTTAAATAAGATTTTTAACGTTATTTTAATATTTTTATTAAAAATGTATAGATGGAGGAAATAAAACCTTTTAAAGATCTTCTTCTTCAATAATTTCTTCTGTTTTACCGTATTTAATTTTAACATTGAATCCGTAATTCATGCATCCATCTATAATTTTTTCCTTTTCATTTCCAAATTTAATTTTCATTGCACGTCTGAGATCTTTAATTTCTGGTATTCTAGAATTAGGATAGTTATTAGACCACCAAGAAGAAAAGTGGCTATAAATAACTTTGTTTTGTTCAAATGACATATTGCATTCTTCAAGTGATTGATCAAAGAATTCATTAAACTTGTCATTGTCAACCTTGTATTTAGCTGTTGCTTTCTTGACTTCATCTGGTTCATTCATTCCTTCTTCTAAAAACTTTTCATACCAGTGAATAAGAATACTCAT
>Ga0208801_1000273_pt1 | contig 12146 bp, 17 predicted proteins | sample Colrivmet1370B02_FD_187626 | JGI IMG/M metagenome (GOLD analysis project Ga0208801, IMG submission 187626) | Estuarine microbial communities from the Columbia River estuary - metaG 1370B-02 (SPAdes) (version 2) | ecosystem: Environmental > Aquatic > Marine > Intertidal zone > Estuary | place...
AGTTTGCATCGGAAAATATGAGACGTCTTCGACTTATTCACCAATTTGATGGGCTACGCGCGGATAGATGTGCAGGTGCCCATGGTTTAGATCTTATTGTACCATTTTTGGATAAGACCTTTATTGATTATTGTATGAGAATTAATCAAAATGGAAAAATTGATAAAATGGAAAAACGCATACTTCGCGAAGCCTTTGAGGGGTATTTACCACATGACATCCTATGGAGACAGAAGGATGGTATGAGTGATGCAGTTGGTACAAATTGGGTTGACGAAATTAAGAAATACGCAGAAGGAGAAATTGATGATGCAACGTTCAGTGAAATACGTTTGAAATCAAATTATCACAATGTACCACTAACTAAGGAGGAAGCTCTCTACCGTCAGGTATTTTGGCGAATGTATGGGCGTGAGAATGATCATCTCATCTCAGAAATATGGAGACCTAAATGGACCAAAGTTACAGATCCCAGTGCGCGTCTACTTATAGAAAAGAATCGTAAGTAATATAAATGGCTACAGAATTTGTAAAACCATTTGACTGTAAAAATGAAGCACACGTCATGTGGTTTAAAAGCCTCGGTGAAACTATGGTTAAATCACTGAACGGTGACAAAAAGATCAATATGGCTGCTGCTATTGACGAAAATCCTCTACCAGGTAAACCACGTGTACAGAATGTTATGGATTTTCCTTACGTACATTTTCAGTTAGCGATGAAGTATTCAACTGCAGTATTAAACGGGGATGCTTTCATCCCTAATACAAAATGAGTTATATTCATCTAATGTAAAGTCTTGTGGTTCGGAATTTTCATCCATACGTACGAGTAATATCTTTCCATATACTTCTTCTACATCGAATGGTGGGGGTAAAACATTTTCGTTCTTAGTTTTACCATCCTCGGGTTTCATAATCACGACATCTATATCAGGCCATTGTCCTATAAAAGTTTGTCGTCCACATAAAAGTTTAAAAATTTCATTCTTACTTGGGGTAATATCTAGGTCTATTTCTTGAACATGACCTATATTCTCACAAATAAGAATTGCTTTAGTCATCTAGGATACTCTCATAAAAAAATGTCAGTAAACTATAAAATGAATGCGACTAATCGCACAGCTTTGAAGCTTATAGCTGTACTCTATGTAGCTATAGTAATCATTAGTATGATGTCCAAGGAGAAGTATGTCGCCGATGGCTCCGGACGTTTAGATTATCACTACGTTACTAAAGAATACGACACAAACCCCGCTCGTCGCGTTGGTGGATTCTTTGATACTTGTTCGCCTGAAAATATGGAGGATTGTCAGCGCAATAATCCTTACGAAGGTCTTCCATTGCCCTAAGTGGTTTAAAAACAGTGTAAATATATAGAATAAGAACAATGAACTCAACACGTGAGTTTGTTATTGGTAAATTATCTACCCTTCTCGACATCACAAAAGATGATAAGATATGTACAGATCTCGAGAAGTGTATACTGAATCATTCACACGATAGATGTCGTAGTCAACCTGCATGGGATAATCCCCACTTTACAAGTATTTATAAGCATAAGTTTTTGTCTATTCAAAAGTGTTTAATAAATTCAGAAGAACTAAAAGAAAAAATTAAATCAAAGGTGGTAAGTGTTATAGATTTAATGGATATGAGACCTGAACAATTATGGTCGGATGGACCATACGCCAAATTACAAGAGGAAAGAATTCATAAAGACTTGAGAAAACAATATCTCGCTAAAGAAGCTAAGGAAAACCTAGTTGGATTCTTCAAGTGTGGGCATTGTAAATCGATGAAGACCACGTATTATCAAATGCAAACGCGATCAGCTGATGAACCTATGACAGTGTTTGTAAGCTGTCTCAACTGTGGAAAAAATTGGAAATGTTGAGTACGTGTTCAGAGTCTGTAAGATCGGTTGGCATATCACCAACTGATAAAATGAAATTATAAGGTAATTGTTGTTTCATAATACCTTTAGTTAATGGACTAGTAAACCCTATATAATCATATGGAATACCATACTCGTATAATTGTTTTATAGTTCGTTCAATATTATGATCTAAAGGTGGGCGAGCTGTGATGATAATAATTTTGTAGGTCATGCCAAGTGCTTCATGTAAAAGTTCTATTATTGGTTTATTAGGCTCCCCATTTGTGAAAATAAGAGTATCATCTATATCAAACATAACCGCGTCATTTGGTGCAATTTCTCTGTTTGATATGTAATGTATACCCCAGCTCTTTAGACTATCCATTAATGTTATTAAAGATTTAAAATTTAAACATAATAGACATGATTGTTGACGTCAACTGTGATGATGATACGACACAAATAGCTCGTGTTGTTCAAGAAAGCGAACACAATTATGCTGTTAATTTTCTAGAAAGAGTTCATTCAAGTGTATTTAATTTTAGCCAAAATGTTGAATCTGTGAGTAAAGAGTCTGTTTCTGGTTTTTATGATGTAGAAAATTTAGAAAAGACTGGTCTTTATGTACACACTCAACGGGGATATGAGATTATTGATGATAGTGAGGATGAAGATTTTACATGTAGTGGAAGTGAAACTGATGAGAGTGAGGATGATGTATCACTCGTTGATGAAGATGAAACCTAAGTCGTCAACTAAATATCTGATCTAGTAACAATTATGGAGTACAAAGAACCCAAAAAGCGTGTAACAAAAAATGACAAGAAAAATAAACATCAAGTTTATTCTCAAAAGCACGTGAGAAACTTACTTAAACAAATGGAGGCTACTAAGGATAAGAGAAACGATGGCTCCGTATCAACCCCCAAATGCTCACTACTCCCAAATGGACGTGTCTGATTACACAGAGGATCAGATTTTTTCATTCATCGGTAAAACTGGTAAGAAGTTTTATTGGCTTACGAAGAAACTTGGACTTGATTACCTTTGGTATGATAAGGAGCGTAAAGTCATCGAAATTTGGGGACCACTCTACACGCATATGAACCAACAGTCCGCGCATGTAATTCGATGTGAGATCGATTTCTTTCTAACACCTAAGTTAGAGGATAACATCTCCAAAAATCAAGATGAGCATGTACAAACGACCATCCCAGCGTGTTAAAGTTCATACTTCTCACATTCGTGGGGGTATACCCGATGATACGTTTGTTGGTCGCATTGTTCAGTCCAAACCCATAATACAATTCAAGTTTGTGAAAGATCCGGTATATCACCAAGATGATTATTTGAAATTACTTGAAGAGAATTATAAAAAAATGGGTCTTCCTTACGTAAATCCACAATTACCTATAGTACAACCGAGGATATACCCAGAACCACCGAAAGAACCAGAACTTACATTTGGTGATCGTGTTCAAGTAAATCTTAGAGTGTTGAAGAGCGGTATTGTGAGAGTGAAAATTAACTCTGCTATTGCAGAATTATACGATAAATACTACAAACATGCTAAAAGACCACCGTTTAAAATGGTTCTACAAGCATACAAATCACATGGGTTTAGTAATGAATTTTTACAAAGGATTGAAAAAAATAATGAAAAGCGGAAACGGGAAGCTCTCAGGATTGAAAAGATATTTACAAAGATATTTGACAAAGAACCAACCAAAAAAGTAAAAAAGGCAAAAAAGAAAGAAGAACCAGAATTGAACGAAGATGTCGTCGAACCAATCGAAGATGAGGACCAGCCTCCAAAGTCTGATGAACCCGAGGAGGAGGAAACTTTAGATGTTGAACCAGATGAAGAAGATGAAGAAGAAGTGGAGGAGGAGTATGTCTCTGATGGAGAATAAAGTGCACCTAAGTTAGCTTTATTGTTTAAATAAAATACACTTTATGAATATATTTTTTTTATCACTAATACCAATCGAAATTGCTCATTGGTCATGTGACCAACACGTCGTTAAAATCCAATTGGAAATATGTCAAATGCTTTACACTGCTTGGCATTTTTCCAATGAGGAACATATTATCCGTGAATGTGCACCATTTATGAAAGATGGTGAAACTAGAGGATACAAACCAGCACACAAGAAACATCCCATGACCATGTGGATTGCATCAAGTCATGAAAATTACTTGTACGCATGTAGAATAGGTATTGCTCTAACGTTGGAGTATACACGTCGTTATGAAAAGGTTCACACATGTGCGAGACATCTCATGTGGTTGTATGATAACAAACCTTCACATTTTGAAGAAAGGCGGAGTGAGACAGCTTATTATTCTCAAGAAGGTATCCCAGAATGTATGCCAGAACAATACAGGAGACCAAGTATAACTGATTCGTATCGGTTATATTACATGATGGATAAGATGAGTTTTGCGAGATATAAAATCTTAGAATCTAATAAATGATTGTAGCAACAACTTTATTCGATCATCCCCATATTAAGGGTATTATAGAGTTTGAAGAAAAAGGTGCTAAAGTTGTAATTAAAGGAAATCTAAAATCTACCAAGTACAAAAATAGTTCACATGGAATCCATATACACGAAGCCGGCGATTTAAGTGACAAATGCATGGGTGCGTGTGCACATTTCAACCCTTACAATAAACAGCACGGCGGACCCACCTCAAAGGAGAGACATGTAGGTGATTTAGGTAATATTCATTTTGACGCAAAGGGTGTTGCTAAATTTAGAATGGAAGACGGTTTGGTCAAATTGAGAGGAACCAAAGCCAATGTTATTGGGAGATCAGTAGTTATTCATGAGGATATGGATGACTTAGGAATGGGTGGTCACAATGACAGTTTAACAACTGGACACGCAGGTAAGAGGATAACGTGTGCAGTTATTGGTTATTCGAAGCGAATGTTTTAAAAAAAGTTAAATCCCCTCATTTTACCCTTGTATAAATAGACAGCCTCGGGTCTTTCTTCTGGTTTATCGTAGCCCAAATCTTCTAAAAATTTAGCCACTGGATTATTATCGAAATCGTGGATCTCTATGAGAATTGTAGGCATGTGCTTTTTTATAGTTTCTTTAGCACCCTCCAACACCTGCAATTCGTGTAGTTCTACATCTATTTTAATGATAGATGGTGTACCAGTATATACATCATCAAGTCGTTCACATGGGACGAGAATACCTGCACCTTTCATATCTTCCTCTGTGTGAAAACTTGTTCCTCCGTAGTTAATTTGTGTATTTGATTGACATCCACGGTTTGGTATGAACATCTCCATATTTTTCTTTTCATTTGAGAGGGCGCATCGATACACATTTATAGGATGTTTTAGAGCATTATTTTGTGCATTTTTGATGACTATTTCATGAAACATTGGTTCAAATGACACAACTGGTCCATAATCAGAAAACATTAAGGAATTGTAACCAATGTTCGCACCAATATCTAAAATGTCTGTACCCTCTTTGTAATATGTAGGGATGTCATTTCTCATCCAACCATCCCATTCATTACCAATAGCTATATTTGGTCCAATATACTCATCATCTTTTATTATAAAAACGTTGTATTTACCATTATTAACTAGAGTTAGATCTAAACTCATATTATTTAAAAATATAAACACATCTTTAAATAAGAATGTCATGTCCACATGGTATAAACTTGATTCGTTGTACCGTGTGTAATAGTGGCCCTTTATGTATACATGGAGACTTGAGAGAGTTGTGTGGCACATGTGGGTATTTCGAGATATGTGAACATAATAGACGAAAAGTACGTTGCCACGTATGCCGAAAAAGTGGGTTAAAACAATCCCCACTTTACTATAAAGTATGTTCAGTATTGGAAAAGGCTTTACCGCACCCACTGTCAAAGTTGATACCAAAGAACGAAAGGTGGAATACCATCCAAGAACATATACACAGTTTATCCAAGGGCTCAAAAACCGTGAACTCCCTTCCGTAATCATACGACCCAACAAGAACATAGCAGTGTTTCAGGAAGAGAATGGGGATTATGGTGATGTTTCAATCCCACAGAATGAGCAGTTGTGGCAGACACTAATGGAAAGTGAGACTGAAGTTCTCATAGATAATACCCAACCTGTATCTCTCATTGAAAATGTTGTCATGTTCTTTTTTATTGCTTACATATTTACCCTTGGTCGTACCCTATTCACCCCTAGAGGTGAAGGTGGTATGGGAATGTCAAACCCTTTCATGAAGTCTGCGGAATTTAACATGGAAAATGAGGTTACTACACGATTCAAGGATGTTGAGGGTATCGACTCAGCTAAGGATGAGCTCGAGGAGATTGTTGACTTTCTCAAAAACCCCGAAAAGTACTATGGAAGTGGTGCCCGAATCCCACGTGGTGCCCTCCTCGCCGGTGCTCCGGGTACTGGTAAAACCCTTCTAGCTCGTGCTATCGCGGGTGAATCGAGTGTCCCTTTTCTACAGTGCTCTGCCGCGAGTTTCATTGAGATGTTCGTCGGTGTTGGCGCTAAGCGCGTCCGGGAACTCTTTGAGCAAGCGCGTGAAAATCAACCATGTATCATCTTCATTGATGAGATTGATGCTGTTGGTAAGAAGCGTGGTGGAACTACTACACCCGGTAATGATGAGCGTGAGCAGACTATCAACCAGCTTCTCACTGAGATGGATGGTTTTGACAACGAGACTGGTATCGTGGTGATTGCTGCTACAAATAGGATTGATATCCTAGATGATGCACTGCTCCGCCCCGGTCGGTTCGACCGTAAGATTCAGGTGTCCCTTCCAAGTGTTAAGGGGCGCCTCAAGATTCTTGGGGTTCACGCTCGGGGTAAGAAGTTTGCACCCGATGTGCGCCTCAAGAACATCGCTAAGCAGACGACTGGTTTCTCAGGTGCTGACTTGGCAAACTTTCTTAATGAGTGTGCTATTAGGGCTGTCAAGGATGGTGATGGTACAATCACAAACGACATTACTGAGAATGTCTATCAGCGTATTGTTGTAGGTGCTAAGGGTGATGTTAAGTATTCCTTCCGTAAGAAGGAGCTTGTGGCGTACCATGAGGCTGGACACGCCATCATCGGTGTTCTTGTACCAGATTATGACAAAGTCCGCAAGGTTTCTATCATGCCCCGAGGTGCTGCGGGTGGTGTGACCTTCTTCCAACCCTCTGAGGATAATGCGGACAGTCCATTCTACACGAAAGAGTATCTACTCGCTCAAATCCTCGTTGCCCTGGGTGGCCGTGCAGCTGAAGAGGTTATATATGGAGCTAACCGTGTCACAACTGGTGCGAGTTCTGATTATGTGAGGGTCTACCAGATTGCCCGTGAAATGGTAACAACCTATGGTTTCGGTAAGAATAAGTATGATTACCGTAACTTGTCTCCATCTGCCGCTCTTAAGGTGGATAACGAGATTGAAACCATCGTGTCACAGTGTTATAGGTATGCGCTCAAGATGTTGGAGGATAATAAGGATAAGTTGGAGGAACTCAAGGATTTACTCATCGAGGAGGAGATCGTCGATGGGGAAGTCGTGTATGACATGCTTGGACAGGGTCGTTGTAATTCGTTTGACTGTTCAGTTAGTTTTGACTAACGGGGTCTATTTTCGTTCGACAGTTCTTGTTCTACTCTAACCTTGGTTCCTATCTTAGTCTGAAAATTGCTGTAGATACTACCTAACTTTTTAAAACTTTCTTCACTACCACCTAGTCTTTGTGGATGAAGTTTCAAGGATGCCTTTCGATAAACCTTCGTACCCTCTTTATTCTTCTCTGTCTTACTTAAATTTGTTTTCCTTTGGATTTCTTTAAATTTGTTATCTACATTTTTGACGATGGCATTTGCAGCAAGTTTCTTGGCCTTCTTGGCTTTCTCAGCGTTCTCAGCGGCTTTCTTGGCATTTGCAGCGGCTTTCTTGGCCTTCTTGGCATTCTCAGCCTTCTTGGCTTTCTCAGCGTTCTCAGCAGCCTTCTTGGCTTTCTCAGCGTTCTCAGTAGCCTTCTTGGCTTTCTCAGCAGCATTCTTGGCGTTCTCAGCAGCTTTCTTGGCAGCAGCAATATTACGATTCGACTTTTCTCGTTTGGCTCTAGCTGCAGCCTTCGCTGCCGTAGCTTCGGCTTTAGACCTGTTAACAGCCTCCCGTCGAGCATTCTCCTCAGCCTGTTTAGCGGCATTCTTAATAGCCTTCTCTCGGGCTTTCTCCTCAGCAGCCTTCTTAACGGCATTCTTAATAGCCTTCTCTCGGGCTTTCTCCTCAGCCTTGATTTTTGCTTCAAGATTTGCCATCCGTGCGTGAAATTCAGCTCTGGCTCTTAACTGTCTCACCGTATTGGGTCTCACCGTATTGGGTCTCACCAAATTTGGTGCATTGGGCATCTCCACATTTGGTACAAAATCCAAATTTGGCGCTTGAGTCATGATGACATTACCACCATTGTTTAGGTTCACCATAATACTATGTACTGACAAAAAAATTAGACCACCCTAGAAAATAGGTAATTACGACAAGTGTACTTATCGTATGAACCCATTTTTCTATTTTTAAAAATCATTTTTCCCTCCATTTCCAAGGTGACGAGTACATTTTTACTTGGAAGTAGATACACACAGTGATCGATATATTCATCAGTCATGGGTCCCAGTAATATTTCTTGAATTTCTTGATTCTCTTGATTCTCAAATTGACCCTCGATACCAGCACCACTCGGTAACAGTATTTTACACGTCGACATGAAGCATTTACAGCTTGGAATCTTCTTAATCGTGAATTTCACGTGATAGTCTGTTTTATTGACTAACACTATGTTGCGTTTGAGACCACACAATTTATGAATCCAACGCCCAGGTAAATATGTGGGACGTCTTTTTCGTTCATTCATAGACTTGGTTTCTAATGCCATACTTCGATCCAGTAGATGCACAGGTACAGGGGGGAGCTCAGGCTTTGGGGGAAGTTTAGGCTCTGGCTCTGGCTCTGGCTCTGGCTTGGAAAACATATCAAGTACGAACCCAGTCATTTAAAGTAATATCATAAATTATTTCTCAGGTGATAGTAGATATGACTACACAAAATCTACCAAAGTGTACCGTCAATGGTCGTGATATGTATTACAAAATCAACGATATACGTAATGTTACAGAAAATAAGCAGGTAAAAACTGGTTTTGAAACTAAATTTTTAATTGATACAGTAAAAGCTATTCGGGGGCAGTGTTTTAACGTTCATCAACAATGTAAGGGATTATACCCAGTAGTCGAGGGTAAAGAAGCCGGTCGAAAATGGCTCACATCTATCGATCAGGATAATGATATTTCTCTTCAACAAACTCTAGATAAATCTGACATTCCCATATTATACAACACACCACGTTTTTGTGATCCCGGTATAACTAAATCTAGAAATTGGAGTTTAAAAAATTACATAACAACTAGGTTGTTTATGTATAATGACTCATTGAAGAATGGTCAACTTCGGAGCGCGGCGCGAAACTCTCAAAACTGTTATGACTCGATAGTGTTTGATTTTCGACCTTTCACATTTTCTATGGAACTTCCAGGTGAATACAATAAGGCAACTGGTAAGACGAACAAAGGGAAGAAAATATACATCACACAGTGGATAGAAAATGCACCCGTAGAAGACGTGAAAACTAACCAGGGGAAGATCACGGGGACTGAATACGGATTTAAACCGAACACCGTGATTTCTGATGAACCTCCGGGCCCCACCACCTGGAGCCCCCCCAATGTAAAATCCACACTTGAATTTTTCAAAGAACTTGTCAGGAGTTATTCTAAAAGGGGGAAGTTTGGTAAAAATAATTCAGCGTCAACATTTAATAGTCCAAAACCTGTAAACATCGGGACTACGAACAAGGATATAGACGGTTTCATTACCTTCATCAAAAAATATGATGGTGTTGGCTTCGCGGGAGCTAACAATAATTCAAACGATGTTTTACCAGTATCAAACAGTCGTAAAGGAATATTAAATCTCAAATTAGAAGATGACATTATCCGTATGTTTTTCTTTGATTTGATACATGATTTGGGAAAATCATCCGCCAAGTTTAAGGACCTCACATATAATAAATTCAAGCGACTTTTTATTGTGGAGGTTGAATTATTAAAAAAGGGGTCTGTTCACCGAGTATCTGGATTTAAGACAGGAGCCGGTACCACCGGTAAGTCTTACGAAAAATATGAGAGCCTAGTACAAAAGAAAACTAATGGGGATGAAACCCCGGCGATATTCAAAACTCTCGGTGATCTTACTCAATACATATATGCGGCTAAGTATAACACGACAGTCGCGAGTGGTGATAGGATGGGTATAGCTGTTGGATTGTATGCGTGTGCAAAGATGGGATTTCCAGTTAAAACCATGATAGAAGATGGTGTTACCGGTTTCGTGTTGTATACGGGTAGGAAACAAATCAAATTTTCTAGCGGTTCCGTATGCAGAAGAGGTGGGAATAACAGTGGTGTATGTATACGAAATGCAAAAACTAACATATCCACCAACAACCTTCGAGTCCCTCCCGCAATCACTAAACAGATGAACGCCGTAGAAGCACGAAAACCCAAATTACCCCCGAATATGAAAAGTCTTATGTCATTGTGGACTAACTCTGCCAGTGTGATAAATACGACAGGTGTCGAGGAAATCATCAAAACCATAAAAGCGTTCGACGGTTATTGGAGTGAAAATGATTTGAAGAAATTTTTAAACATCGTACAAAAATTTCGAACAAGAAAAAACATAAAACCAACCAGTGAATTAAGCCGTAAATTAAACGTGTTGATGGGAGAATTCCGAGGACAATTACCAAATAACGGTATCTCTATTCGTTCGAATGCGAACCGCACCGTACCAAGTGGAGGCTCCCCCGTCGGAAAAAATAACCGAACTCAGAGAGTTATCCGCCGAGAACAGGTTAAACAAATGGTGAATAACGCTAGACGAAAAGCCAATGCAGCTATTAAAACCCCTACCTCGAAACCCAATAACTTATCAATGAACGTAAATAATCGTGCAAAAAGAAGGAATAATCTTAATCGATACATCAACAATTTAAATAGTCAATTTACACAGGTTGGTCTTCCTAGTAAATTAAATAAAAATGTTTATATGAAAAAACTCGCTACTAGTAACACTGACACAAACTTAAATAAAATTAAACAGAACGCTTTGAATAATGTTAAATTATTAGCAACTAAAGGAGCGTTTAAACAATTGATGAGAGAAAAATACCCTAATATTACCAATAATAATAAAAATGTGCTTAATAGAATAATAAACGGAGCACAAAATAAAAATAAATTGGCGAAAAATATAGGACCATATATCAATCAAATGCAGGGGGAAAGACAGGCGCAAAGATCTGGTGGACCTAACAGAGGAGGAGGAAGTAGAACCCGTGCTAGTCCATATGGCAAACCATAATTAAAACCTCGGTCTATATAAATGGATGTTGTATTCACATATGGCCGATTCAATCCACCACATTTGGGACACAAGATGATGATTGAAGAGGTTATCAACAAAGCCAGTAAAATGAATAAGATACCAGTCGTGGTTGTATCACATTCTTATGGTAATAAAAGTAATCCCTTATCGGTAGAAGATAAAACTCGAATTTTGAAGAGATGGTTCCCCCAATTAACGGTATTATCTTCGTCTAAAAATCTATCTCTCGCCAAGATTGCTGAGAATTTCGACGAAAAATCGGTTATGGTTGTAGGTGAAAACCGTAAAAATGCTTTCAGTTTTCTACCATTTAATAGGCATGCACTGAAGCGACCCAACGCTGCACCCTCAGCAACTAAAGCTCGTGCAGCTGCTGTGAATGGCAACAAAGAAGTATTCAAGAATCTAACTGGATACAATCTCACAAATAATATCCAAAATAAGATTTCAAAAGCTTCGACCATCACTAAAACTAAAAGGTCTAAGTTGTAACACCTAAGTAAACCCAAAACTATATAAAAATTCAATTAATGAACACTCTTAACGAGACTTTCAAAAACGCAAGAGTTATCTTGAGTCTCATTTGGATTGTAGGGGAAATAAACGATAATGTCCGCAATAACCGTTGCTAGAACCCGTTTGGCTGTCCTCGGCCGTCATATCCAATCAATGGCCCTCAGTGAGAACATCTTGTTCCCCACGGCTAAAGTGTATCTAGATGTACATGAAGCTATGGTTTCAGGTTACACAATCCAAATGGATGTT
>Ga0208801_1000293_pt1 | contig 11464 bp, 10 predicted proteins | sample Colrivmet1370B02_FD_187626 | JGI IMG/M metagenome (GOLD analysis project Ga0208801, IMG submission 187626) | Estuarine microbial communities from the Columbia River estuary - metaG 1370B-02 (SPAdes) (version 2) | ecosystem: Environmental > Aquatic > Marine > Intertidal zone > Estuary | place...
GATTACACAACAACCTCTTGGTGGTAAAGCACAATTTGGTGGTCAGAGATTTGGAGAAATGGAAGTTTGGGCTCTAGAAGCATATGGTGCTAGTTACGCATTGCAAGAACTTCTTACAATTAAATCAGACGACACTGTTGGAAGAGTTAAGGTATACGAATCAATTGTTAAGGGTGACAATATTCCTGAACCAGGAATACCAGAGTCTTTTAAGGTTTTATTAAAAGAAATGCAAAGTTTGTGTTTAAACGTAGAAATTTTATCAGCTGGTGAAGAAATTTCAATGAAAGAAATTAGCGATGAATACGTCAAGACCGCAGAAACGCTTGGAATTGATATGTCGAAACCAGAACAAGATGAACCGGAGTTATAGGAATTATGGAAAAAGTATTTGATGAATTAAGTATCAGCCTCGCTACTTCTGACCAAATGAGAAGTTGGTCATTTGGTGAAGTTAAAAAACCAGAGACTATTAATTACAGAACTTTGAAACCTGAAAAAGATGGGCTTTTTGATGAAAGAATCTTCGGACCAACAAAAGATTGGGAATGTTCTTGTGGAAGATACAAGAGAATTCGTTACAGAGGAATTGTCTGTGAAAGATGTGGCGTAGAAGTTACAAGGCGAGAAGTTAGACGTGAAAGAATGGGTCACATTGAACTAGCGGCCCCAGTGACTCATATTTGGTACTTCAAAGGCGTTCCAAGTAGGTTGGGTTACTTCCTAGATATGTCTCCTAAAGAACTCGAAAAAATTATTTACTTTGCAGCATATCTAGTCGTTTCTATCGATGAAAAAAAACGAACTAAAGATTTAAGTGAGCTCGAAGAAGCAGTTGTTGCTGAATGTGAGATCGTAGATGAAGATCATCAAGAATGGGAATCAAAAAGAATTAAGCAAATGAAGCTTGAGATTAAGGCTATGGAAAATGGAAAAGTCCCAGAAGCTGAAGTCCAAGAGCGAAAGAAAGATATTGAAAAAGAGATTAAAGGCAAAAAGAAAAAATCTGATGATGAAATCGAAGTAATCAAGAATGCTTTCTCAAGATTAAAAACTCTAAAACCAAAAGACATTATTGAAGACGACACCTTGTGGCGTGAAATGATTGATAAGTATGATGAATATTTCACTGGTGGTATGGGTGCTGAAGCTGTAAGAGAATTAGTTAAACTAGTTGACTTAAAAGCTGAGATGGAAAAATTAAAATCGGACTTAGATTCTAAATCTGCGCAAAGAAGACAACGAGCAATTCAAAGAATGAAAGTTATCAAGCCATTTGCTGATGGAAAAAATCCACCTGAAGCAATGATATTGGAGATAGTTCCAGTAATTCCTCCTGAATTGAGACCTATGGTACAACTTGATGGTGGTCGTTTTGCTACTTCAGATTTAAATGATTTATACAGAAGATTAATTAACAGAAATAACAGGTTAAAAAAGTTAATTGAACTTGGAGCACCAGACATAATAATTAGTAACGAAAAAAGAATGTTACAAGAATCGGTAGATGCACTATTTGACAATGGTAGAAGAGGAAGAGCTGTTGCGGGTGCTGGTGGTCGTGGACTTAAGTCTTTATCAGACATGTTAAAAGGTAAGCAAGGAAGATTCCGTCAAAACCTTTTAGGTAAGAGAGTTGACTATTCTGCTCGTTCAGTAATTGTTGTAGGACCACATTTGCAACTTCAGCAATGCGGACTACCCAAAATGATGGCTTTGGAACTTTTTAAACCTTTCGTTATGAAAAGACTTGTTGAATTAGGTTTAGCGCAAAATATTAAATCAGCTAAGAGAATGGTTGAGAGATCAAGAGCTCAAGTATGGGATGTATTAGCTGAAGTTATAGAAGAACATCCAGTCCTTTTAAACAGAGCACCTACTTTACACAGGTTAGGTATACAGGCATTTGAGCCAATTTTAGTAGAAGGTAAAGCTATTCAAGTCCATCCATTAGTTTGTGAAGCTTTCAACGCTGACTTTGACGGTGATCAAATGGCAGTTCATGTTCCTTTATCTGCCGAAGCTCAGGCTGAAGCAAGAGTATTGATGCTTGCGACAAACAATGTATTGTCACCTGCAAGTGGAAACCCAATTGTTTCACCCAGCCAGGACATGGTTATTGGTCTTTATTACATAACTGAGTGCTATGAAAAACTTGAAGATGCAAAGATGGCATTTGTTGACATCAATGAAGCAGAACAAGCATATGAAGCAGGACATATTGGTCTTCAAACTCCAATTAGATTAAGAGTTGGAGAAATTGCTGGTGATGCGACAATGCACGGAGAAATTAAAAATAGATTTGCTGATTTAATTACTGAAAGTCCGGTAGATGGTTCAGCATTATTGAATACAACTCTTGGAAGAGTTTACTTCAACTCAGTACTTCCAAAAGACTTTCCATTCATACAAGCTAAAGTTCGTAAAAATGAAATGAAGAGAATTATATCTGAAGTCATTGAAAGATATAACAAAGCAGAGTTAAGAGAATTCCTAGATGCAATGAAAGATGTTGGATTTAAATACGGTGCTAAAGCTGGTTTGAGTGTAGCTATGACAGATGTAAAAACACCACCAGAAAAAAGTACAATCCTAGAGAAGCACGAGAGTGATGCTGAGAAAGTGGAAAATCAATTCAACAGTGGCGTAATTACAGAAGATGAAAGAAAAAAAGCCATAATTGAGATTTGGACAAAAGCTACAGATGAGATTCAGTATGCAATGAGTCGCGCTTTAGAAGCAGATGAATTTAATCCCGTTGACATGATGGTTAAATCTGGAGCAAGAGGAAATATGATGCAGGTAAGACAGCTTGCAGGTATGAGAGGTTTGGTTGCCAATCCAAAAGGTGACATTATAGAAAGACCTATTAAGAGTAACTTCAGAGAAGGAATGTCAGTTCTTGAATACTTCATATCTACTCACGGTGCAAGAAAAGGTCTTGCGGACACAGCCCTAAGAACTGCTGATTCAGGTTACCTCACAAGAAGACTAGTGGATGTTGCTGCTGGTATTGTGGTAAAAGATCAAGGTGACGAAAATATTGACTGGAGAGGTACTAAAAAAACAGTTATTGAATCCGATGGCAAAGTTAGTAGATACTTACATTCAAAACTTTATGGAAGAGTGCTAGCTGAAGATATTAAAAAAGATAAAAAAGTAGTTGAATTTGGAGATTCCCAAAAACTATCTAAAGGTACATATATTGATGCTGAAGTTTTAGATGCAATATCTAAATGTGGTGTTGAAAGTGTAAATATTTTATCACCATTTAACTCACAGGATCCTGAAACAATGGACCCTCTGTGTTATGGATTTAGTTTAGCTACTGGTAAGCCAGTTGAAGTTGGAGAGGCTGTAGGAATTATTTCAGCACAGTCTATTGGAGAACCTGGAACACAGCTTACAATGAGAACTTTCCATACTGGGGGAGTTGTTGGGTTAGATATTACATCAGGTTTACCCAGAATTGTTGAGTTATTTGAGGCAAGAAACCCTAAAGGTAAATCAGTTATGTCAGCAATAAATGGAAAAATTAAATCTATTGATACTACACCTGAGGGCACAAGAGTAGTGACTATCCAAAATGAAAAAGAAGATATAGAAGTAGAAGTACTTAGAAGACAAACTTTAGTAGTTAATCAAGGAGATACCGTTGAAGCAGGGGATGCTTTAACAACTGGACCAAAAGCACCTAAGGAAGTTCTAGAAATTAATGGTGTGCGTGCTACCCAAGAGTATCTAGTTGACGAAGTACAAAAAACTTATCGTGATCAGGGAGTTGAAGTTCACGACAAGCATGTTGAAATGATAGTTCGACAAATGTTAAGAAGAGTAAGAATTGTTAGTGCTAATGATTCTGATTATTTACCAAACGAACTAGTTGATTCAACATTATTTAGAAAGACTAATCAAGCATTAGTCAAAGAAGGAAAAACACCTGCTGAAGGAAGACCAGAGCTTATGGGTATCACCAAAGCTAGCCTTGCAACGGACTCATGGTTATCAGCGGCATCTTTCCAAGAAACTACAAGAGTACTAACAGAAGCAGCAATGAAGAAAAGCACTGATGCTCTGTCGGGTCTTAAAGAGAATGTGATTATCGGAACACTTATTCCTGCGGGAACTGGTTCTGAAGCTTATCAAAAGCTCACACCTTCACTTCCAGATGCTCCTGAAGTTTCATCATTAGGATTCATGGAAGCATCATCAGATTCGGAAGAAACTGAAGGAGATGCATTGCCAAATCCTGCACAATGGCTAGCTATGCTAGGCGAAGAAGGAGAAGAAGAAACAGAGTAAAAACTTATAAATTTTTGGTTGTTGTAAGTTCAAAACTCTCATATACTTCTTTCTCGGTAAGTCAATAACACTATTTAGATTGGAAAATTAATGCCTACTACGCAACAGTTAGTCAGAAAAGGACGCAAGTCTAAAGTGTCTAAAGAAAAGACACCTGGCCTAAAAGGTTCACCTCAACGAAGAGGGGTTTGTACTCGTGTGTATACAGTTACACCTAAGAAACCAAACTCTGCTTTAAGAAAAGTGTGTAGGGTTAGATTATCTACTGGTACAGAAGTTACAGCCTACATACCTGGTGAAGGACATAACCTTCAAGAGCATTCAATTGTATTAGTAAGAGGTGGTAGAGTTAAAGACCTTCCTGGTGTGAGGTATAAAGTCATAAGAGGAGCATTAGACACTTCCGGTGTAGCTGACAGAAAACAAGCTAGATCAAGATATGGAAGTAAAAAAGGTTAATCATGAGAAGAGGACCATCACTTAAACGTAAACCAGAACCTGACCCTTTATTCAACAGTGTTTTGGTATCTCAACTCACAAATCAAATTTTATTAGATGGAAGAAAAGATACAGCTAGGAACATTGTTTACAGTGCTCTTGAGTTAGTTGAAAAACAAGTCGGTGGAGACCCACTAGCGGTATTAAAAGAAGCTTTTGAAAATGTAAAACCCCAAGTTGAAACAAAATCAAGACGAGTTGGTGGAACTAACTATCAGGTACCAATGGAGGTCCCACATAGAAGAAGTACAACACTGGCAATCAGGTGGATGGTTGCAGCCTCAAGAAAAAGAGGAGAAAAAACAATGGCTGAACGTTTAGGCAGAGAAATTCTTGATGCAAGTAAAAATACAGGAGCATCCGTCAAGAAAAGGGAAGATGTTCACAAAATGGCCGAATCAAACAGAGCTTTCGCTCACTATAGGTGGTAAAGATGTCAGAGAGAGCAATAGATTTAAAACAACTAAGAAACATTGGAATAATGGCTCATATTGATGCAGGAAAAACAACTCTTACCGAAAGAGTCTTGTACTACACCGGTAAAACATACAAAATTGGTGAAGTTCATGACGGAGCTGCAGTTATGGACTGGATGGAGCAAGAGCAGGAAAGAGGTATTACAATCACCTCGGCTGCAACCACATGTGAGTGGGAAGGTCACACAATTAATATTATTGACACACCAGGTCACGTTGACTTCACAGTAGAGGTAGAAAGATCACTTAGAGTTTTAGATGGAGCAGTCGCTGTATTTGATGGAGTAGCTGGAGTAGAGCCTCAATCTGAAACAGTATGGAGACAAGCAGACAAATACAACGTTCCAAGAATTTGCTTTGTTAATAAACTAGATAGAACAGGTGCAGATTTTGATTTTGACGTACAATCAATCGTTGAAAGACTTGAAGCTAAACCAGCAGTTTTACATATACCTATAGGAGCTGAAGAAAACTTTGTTGGTGTAATAGATTTAGTAGAAATGAAATCACATACTTGGTCAAAAGATGATGGATCCGAGTGGGATATAGGTGATATAGCTGAAGACATGCTTGTTGAGGCAAATGAAAAAAGACAAGAATTATTAGATGTTATTGCTGAGGCAGATGATGATGTTCTTGAAAAATATTTAGGTGAGGAAGAACTAACAGTAGAAGAAATTAAGAAAGCGATTAGAAAAGGTACACTTGGAGGTCTTTTTGTGCCAGTTCTTGCGGGAAGTGCATTTAAAAATAAAGGCGTACAGTTACTTCTTAATGCTGTAATAGACTATCTTCCATCTCCTCTGGACATTGAACCTACAACCGGATTTAAACCTGGAGATGAAGAGAATGAAATTGTTAGAGAACATTCTGATGAAGAACCATTTTCTGCTCTCGCTTTTAAGGTTGTGAGTGACCCTCATGTTGGAAAATTAACATACTTTAGAGTTTATTCAGGGACACTTAAAAAAGGTGACAAAGTTGTAAATACGACTACTGGCAAAGATGAAAGACTTGGAAGAATTTTAAGAATGCATTCAAATAGTAGAGAAGATATTGATGCAATTTCCACTGGAGACATTGTCGCAGGGGTGGGACTTAAAAATGCTAAAACAGGAGATACACTTGCTGACTCTTCAAATCCAATACAGTTAGAGTCTATGACATTCCCAGAACCAGTAATCTCTGTTGCAATCGAACCAAAATCTAGAGCAGATGAAGAAAAACTTTCTGAGGGATTACAAAAACTAGCAGAGGAAGACCCTACATTTGTAGTCCAGTCTGATGAAGAAACTGGTCAAACAATCATTTCAGGAATGGGTGAATTACATCTAGACATTCTTGTAGATAGATTAAAAAGAGAATTTAGAGTAGAAGCTAACATTGGCAAGCCACAAGTAGCATATCGTGAGGCTCTTAAAAAAGAAGTAAAGATAGAAGCAAAATACATTCGCCAAAGTGGTGGTAGAGGTCAGTATGGCCACGTAGTTATGGAACTTGAGCCAATAAAAGAAGGTTATGAATTTGTAGACTTAATTAAAAGTGGAAGAATCCCACGAGAATATATACCATCTGTAAATGCTGGGGTTGAAGCAGCAATGGAATCTGGAGTTTTAGCTGGTTATCCACTTGAAAACATTAAGGCAACATTAGTTGATGGAAGCTACCATGATGTTGACTCTTCGGAAATGGCATTTAAAATTGCTGGATCGATGGCGCTAAAAGATGGTGCTAAAAAAGCTGGAATTAAACTACTTGAACCAGTTATGGAAGTAGAAGTTGTAACACCAGAAGATTTTATGGGAGATGTTGTCGGAGATCTATCCTCAAGAAGAGGAAAGATTGCTGAGATGGGACAAAGAGGATCTGCAAAGGTCATCAATGCTACTGTTCCACTATCAGAGATGTTTGGGTACGCAACTGATTTGCGTTCAAGAACTCAAGGCCGTGCAACATTTACGATGCAGTTTGATAGTTATGAAGACGTCCCCGACGCAATAACTAAGGAGATAACTGCGAGTATTCGTGGAGTAGAGGTTGAAGTCTAAGCTTGTTTTCAAGCTAAGGTTTTTTAAAAAAGGAGAAAAATATGTCAAAGGAAAAATTTGACCGCAGCAAGCCTCATGTGAACATCGGTACAATGGGCCACATTGACCATGGTAAAACCACATTGACGGCCGCAATAACAAAAGTTTTAGCTGAAGCCGGTGATGGTGATGCGACAGCTTTTGAAGATATAGATAAAGCCCCTGAAGAGAGGGAAAGAGGAATCACAATTCAGATTGCTCACGTAGAGTATGAGACTGAGAATAGACATTATGCTCACGTGGACATGCCTGGTCACGCTGACTATGTAAAAAATATGATTACAGGTGCAGCACAAGTTGATGGTGCAATATTAGTTGTATCAGCAGCTGATGGTCCAATGCCTCAGACAAGAGAACATGTTCTCTTGGCGAGACAAGTTGGAGTACCAGCAATAGCAGTATTCCTTAATAAAGTTGATCAAGTTGATGACGAGGAACTTCTTGACTTAGTTGAAATGGAAGTAAGAGAACTTCTTTCAGCATATGATTTTCCTGGAGACGATGTTCCAGTAGTCAGAGGTTCAGCATTAGCAGCACTTGAGGGTGATGAAGCCGGTGTAAAAGCCGTCTTAGATATGATGGAACAAGTTGATAATTATATCGAGGAACCAACAAGAATCGTAGATAAACCATTCTTAATGCCTGTAGAGGACGTATTCTCTATTACAGGTCGAGGTACAGTTGTTACTGGAAGAATCGAACAAGGAATCGTTAATGTAAACGAAGAAGTTGAAATTATTGGTATTAGAGATACTCAAAAATCAGTATGTACTGGTGTTGAAATGTTCAGAAAACTACTTGATGAAGGTAGAGCTGGAGACAATGTTGGTCTACTTTTAAGAGGTATCGATAAAGAAGATGTTGAAAGAGGACAGGTTATCGCAAAACCAGGTTCAATTACACCTCATACAAAATTTGAGGGTGAAGTATACGTCTTGACAAAAGAAGAAGGTGGACGTCACAATCCATTTTTCAAAGGATACAGACCGCAGTTCTATTTTAGAACTACTGATGTAACCGGTGAAGTTAGTCTCCCAGAGGGTACCGAAATGGTAATGCCGGGTGACAACGTCTCCGTAACAGTTGAGCTAATCTCCCCAATTGCGATGGAAGAAGGAGTGAAGTTTGCTATCCGTGAAGGTGGCAGAACTGTAGGAGCAGGACAAGTAACAAAAGTTATAGAGTAATAAAAATCAACCGGGGGTAGACTACTTGCTCCCGGTTTTTTTTGAGGAAGAAATGGCAAAGCAACAACAGCAAATAAGAATAAAATTGAAGGCTTACGACAACTATGTTGTTGATGAGTCTGCGCGTAAAATTGCCGAAACTGTTATCAAGACTCAAGCGAAAGTAAAGGGTCCAATTCCTCTACCTACTCAAATACATAGATATTGTGTAATAAGATCACCACATGTTTATAAAAAATCAAGAGAGCATTTTGAAATGAGGATTCACAAGAGACTTATTGACATTATTGAACCTACTCCAAAAACTGTAGATTCATTAATGAGACTTGATTTACCAGCCGGTGTAGAAGTAGAGATTAAGTTATGAAAACATTAATCGCTAAAAAAGTGGGAATGACTCAAATATTTGATGAAGAGTCAAATGCAAAAGGTGTAACAGTATTAGACATTTCAGGATGTCGAGTAGTACAGATTAAGTCAGCTGAAAAAGATGGTTACTCTGCAGCCCAGCTAACAATAGGGTCTAACAAAAAAGCCAACAGACCAACTAAACAACATTACGACAAATACAAAGTTGAACCAGGAGAATGTCTTTATGAGGTTCCTCTTGATGAAGATTCTGAAATTAAATCTGGAACAGAATTAAATGTAAGCGAGTATTTTGAAGTAGGTCAAAAAATTGACATAACAGGATTTTCAAAAGGCCATGGTTTTACCGGTGTAATGAAACGTCACAACTTTTCCGGACAAAAAGCTAGTCATGGTGTTCACAAGGTACATAGAGCAGGGGGTTCAATAGGTAATGCCTCATATCCAGGACATGTTTTCAAAGGTCAAAAAATGGCTGGTAGAATGGGTAACCAAAAAAAGACAATCCAATCTGTAACAATTGTTGAAATCAATGCAGAAAAAAACTACATTTTAGTTAATGGACCCGTTCCCGGTAAAAAAGGAAATATAGTCCAAATTCAGTCAGCAGTTAAGGTTTCATAATGAGCATCAAACTAGACACTTACAATACTGCTGATAACAAAGTCACTAAGAGTCAATTCAATTTTGAAGTAATTGAGGATATCAATATTGGACTGTTGCATCAAGTCGTAAAATCAAATAGAACAAATTATAGAAATAACACAGCTTCTGTAAAAACAAGATCACAAGTTTCAGGAACAGGTGCAAAACCTTGGGCACAAAAAGGCACAGGTAGAGCAAGACAGGGTTCTTTACGTTCACCACAGTTTGTAGGTGGCGGTATTGCACATGGTCCAGGTGGAAGAGTGTATCTTGATAGAACTCCAAAAAAAATGAAAAAGAAATCATTAAATATGGCAATTTCTCAAAGGATAAAAGAAGAAGCCTTATTTGTAATTGATGGTCAGTCAGTAGACGTACCATCTACAAAGTTAGCTTCTACTGTATTAAGTGAGTTTAATATTGAACGGTCATTCATATTTGTTTATGGCGAAGGTGATGACAATTTAATTAAATCATTTAGGAATCTAAAAAACTCAAGAATAGTTTCTGTAAAAAAACTTTCTACTTATGACGTCGTCTCAACAGACAATGCAGTTTTATCGAAAAATGCAATGGATTACTTAACAGGAGAAGTTAAATGAAGTATTTAGAAGATGTACTAATTTCCCCTGTAATATCTGAAAAGTCATATGACAGAATTTCAGATTCTAATGCCTACACCTTTTTTGTTCATTCAGATGCTAATAAGCCTGAGATAAAAAGAGCTGCTCAAGAGCTATTTGATGTCGAAGTATTATCAGTTAATACAATGTATAGAAAAGGCAAGAAAAAAAGATTTGGTTATATTTTAGGTCAACAAAGCACAAAAAAGATTGCAATAATCACTCTCCAAGAGGGAGACACTATTGAGGCATTCGGGGTATAGGTTATGGGGCAAAAAAAAATAAGACCAGTAACACCTGGAATGAGGGGACAAGTATCTGGAGACTTTAAAGAAATTACAAAAAGTAAACCAGAAAAGTCCTTACTTCAATCTAAAAATTCATCCGGTGGTAGAAATAACAAAGGTAGAATTACCTCAAGACACCGTGGTGGGGGGCACAAAAGAAAATACAGAATTATAGATTTCAAGCGAACAAAAGATAATATACCTGCAAAAGTAGCAGCGATAGAATATGATCCAAATAGAAATGCTCGCATAGCTCTTCTTCACTATGTTGATGGAGAAAAAGCATACATTATTGCACCAGACGGAATTATTCCTGGAGCAGAAATAATTTCAGGCCCAAAAGCTGATATAAAAGATGGTAATTGTCTTCCACTTAGAAATATTCCAGCAGGAACATTTGTTCATAATGTTGAGCTACGACCTGCAGGTGGAGCAAAAATGGCAAGATCAGCGGGTTCATCTGTACAGCTTATGAGCAAAGAGGGAGGATTAGCACTTTTAAGACTTCCTTCTGGTGAAATGAGAACTGTCTCCATGGATTGCAGGGCAACAATTGGAACCGTAGGTAATGCTGAAGCAGAATTAACAAAACTTGGAAAAGCAGGACGTAAAAGATGGAAGGGTGTTAGACCCCAAACTCGTGGTGTTGCAATGAACCCAGTTGACCACCCACTCGGTGGTGGAGAAGGTAAATCATCTGGAGGTAGAACTCCTGTAAGCCCTTGGGGTAAGCCAGAAAAAAAGACTAGAAATAAAAAGAAATATAGTAACAAATCAATTATTAGAGGACGATCCCAAAAGGGTAGAGGTTAATTATGTCAAGAAGTTTGAGAAAAGGGCCATTTGTCGACGATCATTTACTTTCAAAAGTAGAGGACGCAAAAAATAGTGGCAACAAAACAGTAATCAAGACTTGGAGTAGAAGGTCAACAGTAGTTCCTGAAATGGTTGGATTGACAATAGCAGTTCATAATGGAAGACAACACCTTC
>Ga0208801_1000301_pt1 | contig 11239 bp, 12 predicted proteins | sample Colrivmet1370B02_FD_187626 | JGI IMG/M metagenome (GOLD analysis project Ga0208801, IMG submission 187626) | Estuarine microbial communities from the Columbia River estuary - metaG 1370B-02 (SPAdes) (version 2) | ecosystem: Environmental > Aquatic > Marine > Intertidal zone > Estuary | place...
AAAAGACCCGGTTGCCTAAGCCGGGTCCTTTATCCTGTCTATGTCCTGTCTTTATCCCGTCTTTATTTCTGACTGGGTTGCCACAATATGGGGCCATATTTGACTGCAAAAATTAAAAATCCGAGCGCCCAGAGTAGCGCACTGCCGCTATAAACCCACAGGGTCTGTTCGCTGCCCAATATCAGGGTGCCAAATACCCGTAACAATGCCGACAGTCCAATTGCCAGATAGGCCACTGGAATCCATCGGCCCACCTGCAAGGGTCGACCAGTATGCCCCAGTGACACCCGTGACATCATCGCCAAGACCAACAAGCCAATCCCACCAATGGTCAAGAAATGCAACGCGGTCGTTAGATTCTGCATGACCTGTAGTTCGACCAAAAACATCAAGAACAAACCAACAACCAACAAACCATAGGCACTGTGGAGCGACCACAACAGGGGTACCGTACCCGTGCGCTCACCATGCCAACGTCCGAGCCGTACCGCATGCGCCACGGTTGCCACACCATAGAATAGGGCCATCACAACCGAAGGAATAATGGGGTGTAACCCCAGAGAATAAATCAGTGCCACCACAGCGACCAAACCCAAAGACAGGCTTTCGACCATGCCGATAGGGGCGCGTTGTGGCAACCCCAGACGCTTAGCGGTAAAGAACGGAATAACCCGGCCGCCCATGATAACCACCACCAGTAGTACCCAAAACACGGCACCTAGTAATGCCTGAGCGGATAACAACCGCTGACCCACATCGGCCCAAAAATAGCTTGAGGCATTCGTAAAGGCCAACAGCAGTAAAATGCCAACAAATACCCCGTTGCGCCAGTTTTTAGCCCGAACGAGCGCGCTTCCTAAGAACCAAGCAGACAAGGGCAGGAAGGCAACATCAATGGCCGCGACTACCTGCACAGCAACCACATCCGGAAACCACATCAACACACGCGGAAGCAACCACACGACATACAGAATCGCCAATCGCATCCCAGATACCGTGGCAATACCGGTCCAATTCTGAGCAGCCGTTAACAAGAAACCCACCACCGCCGGTACCGCAAATCCAAACACCATTTCGTGGCCATGCCACCAGTTCCAGTCAAATAAAGGGATTCCGATTGGTGTACCCAACCAGTATCCAGCCCAAGCAAGGGCGGCAAACACTGAAAATACTGCCGCCGATAGGAAAAAGGGTCTAAATGCGCGTTCAAAAAAAGCAAAGGCTCGGGTGTCGGTCACGGGCGGTTCTCACGGATAGGGGCCAAATTTAATGGCCATTTGAAAAGTCTATTAAGGCACAGTGGGCGCCATACCACTACCAAAAATTGGCTAAAACTGGCCATTTATTGATTCACTGCCGTCAACCCTGTTCGAGGCTTTTATTCACCTAGTTAATCTGACACTATCTGCGTCACATTGATTGAACACACAAGCAAAGGAGCAATACCATGGGCCCGTTATCAGGCATTAAGGTTCTCGACCTGACGCGCATTCTGGCAGGACCTTGGGCGACACAGGTATTGGCTGATTTCGGTGCAGAGGTCTGGAAAATTGAGCAGCCAAACATGGGCGACGATACGCGCCGTTGGGGCCCACCATTCCTCAATGATACGGCGGGTCAACCCACAAAAGAGTCTGCCTATTACCTGAGTGCTAACCGCGGTAAGCATTCACTCACTATCGATATCGCACATCCTGAAGGGCAAAAACTGGTTCGGGAATTGATCGAAAAAGCCGATATCGTCATTGAAAACTTTAAGGTCGGTGGTCTCGAGAAATACCAACTCGACTATGCCAGCGCACAGGCATTGAATCCAAAGATTATCTACTGCAGCATCACTGGTTTCGGTCAAACTGGCCCGGCCGCAGGGCATGCTGGCTATGATGCGATGATCCAAGGTATGGGTGGTCTCATGAGCATCACCGGTGTTGAATCGGGAAGCCCAGGCGCAGGACCACAAAAGGTGGGCGTTGCTGTTGCAGATTTGATGACGGGTATGTACGCAGTCAGCTCAGTATTGGCAGCGCTGCATCACCGTAACAGCACGGGTCTAGGCCAGCATATTGACCTAGCTCTGCTAGATACCCAGGTGGGATGGCTCGCCAATCAAGGCATGAACTATTTGGTCGGTGGACAGGTGCCAACACAAAACGGTACGGCACATCCCAATATTGTGCCCTATCAGGCATTCAGCACGGCTGATGGGCATATCATGTTAGCCGTTGGCAACGATAGTCAGTTCTCACGATGCTGCGATGTACTGGGACTAACCGGCCTCGCCACTGATGTCCGTTTTTCTACCAACAGCGCACGTGTTGCCAATCGCCAGATTTTGGTGCCGCAACTAACAGATGCCATCGGTCGTCGCACACTAGATGATCTACAAGCGGCATTTAATGCAGCAGGTGTCCCCTGTGGTCCGATCAATACTTTTGATCGGGTTTTTGACGAGCCGCAGGTCAAACATCGAGAGATGGCGATCACACTCGAACACCCGCTTGCGGGAACGGTTCCACAGATAGCAAACCCGGTGAAATTTTCAGAAACACCCATTGACTACAAAAAAGCGCCACCTCTGTTGGGAGAGGATACTGAACAAAAATTGGCAGAACTGCTGGGTTTGGATGCCGAACACCTTACCCAGTTGCGGGCTGCCGGTGTCATTTAACCGACACCACCTATCGGGGTGGTTTCGCACGGGGCTAACACTATGGATCTAGCGATGTGGTGGGTATTTTTACCTGCCTGCTTTGCCATCAATATGTCGCCTGGTCCTAATAATCTGTTGGTGATGCAATCAGCCACAACGGCGGGATTTCGGCTGGCGGCAATAGCTGCCAGTGGCCGCATTATGAGTTTTTCAGTGTTAATCGTGGCTGTGTCACTAGGACTGTCGTCGCTTTTATTGGTGGCGCCTTGGTTTTTAACCGCAGTCAAGATTATTGGTGGGTTATATCTGTTGTGGATTGCCCAATCATTATGGCGTGCTCACCCTGAGCCCTTGGAGCACAATCGTCAGGCCTTTGCATCGCTTACCAAGGCATTCCGACGGGAAGCGGGCGTTGCACTGTCCAATCCCAAAGCCATATTGGTGTTTAGTGCTTTTTTACCGCAATTTGTTTCTCCCAACTCAGCTGCCTTTGAGCAACTGCTGTGGCTCGGTGCCGCCTTTTTGGTGCTGGAATGTGTGGCCATCGTGTTCTATGCGATGCTTGGTAGCCGCTTTAGGACGTTTTTAGCAACCAGCAACCGCCGTCGAATGTTTAACCGCGTCTGTGGTGTATTGCTCGGAATGGCTGGTTTGACCTTGTTGCTCACCGATTTTTAAACATCGCCACAGCAACGCTTAAAGGGTTTGCCACTGCCACATAGGCAGGGGGATTTTCTCGATGGGATCTGCGTATCGAATTGCACGCCAGATGCGTAATACCAAACACCCTGCTCTCTTAGAAACTCAGACCGCTCATGCATCACCTCAGGATGGCCATCGACAGTAAAAAATGCCATAAATGTCACCCATCCGCGGTCGGGGTTGCCGGCGTCGGTGTCCGATTGCAACACCCGCAGGCGATGCCATTGATTGCCCAAGGTATCGAGGGCAGCTACAGACACTGATGCCCGTGCCGTTTCATGCCACGAATCATACAAAAATTGCCCGTAACTACCCAATGCATAAGCACTGTATCGTGCACGCATCAATTGTTCTGGGACGGCCGCGCCCCTTGGATCATCAATCACTAACTGGCAGCACTGCTCAAAAAACTGCTTACTGCCACAGGGACAACGCTTTCCAACGCCATTGTCTGTCATGGTGCCTCATTAGCTTGGTGCAAATTATGACAAAAGTGTCATGTTGATTTGTAGAAAACCAGTTTACCATTGAAACAACAATCAACCATCAATGAACCATCATTGAGCAAACGAACAAAGCGGCAGGAGTTTTTGGGTGGCCAGTAACATCATTACATGGGGCATTATTGCACCTGGGCGAATAGCCCATGAATTTGCCAGTGCCATGGCGGTCGTGGAAGGCGCTACTATTTTGGCAGTCGCCAGCAGGGATTCTGAACGTGGCCAACGGTTTGCTGAACGCTATGACATTCCCGTTCAATATCAGCAATACAGCGATTTACTATCCGATCCAGCCATAGACGCTGTTTATATCGCCAACCCCCACCGATTCCATTTTGACACCATACGGGCTGCACTCACTGCCAATAAACACGTACTCTGTGAAAAACCACTCACTGTGACTGAAGCGCAATCCAAGGTCTTATTCGATCTGGCTCGTAGCCGCAAAGTGCTGTTGATGGAAGCCCTGTGGACACGTTATCTACCCGTATGGCAGGCCATTCAACAACACCTAACCAACAAGACCATCGGTGACATCATCGAGGTGACGTCTAGTTTCGGGTTTGAAATTCCGCGCGATAACAACGACCGATTATTGAACAAGGCATTGGCAGGTGGCGTGTTGCTCGACATGGGTATTTACCCCATCTCGTTATCAACCTTTATTAGCCATTCACCTACCACCGTCGAATCATCTTCAGTGGTGATTGGACCAACCGGTGTCGATGAGCAGGTCACTGGTGTGCTACACGTGGGCAATACGCCCTGTCATTTCAGCTGTAGTTTCGTTTCTGCATTAGAGAATAACTTTCGATTGACCGGTACCAAGGGAACGCTAGAAATCGTGGCACCTTTTTGGGCAGCGACCCAATACCGCCTCACCCATGGCAATAGCCAACCCCACACCTTTGACCTTCCGCATGAAGCGTCTGGGTTTGAATACCAAATTCGTGCTGCGGTGAAAGCCATCGTTTTTGGCCATACTCAGGAGCCGCAAAACACATGGGCAGACACCCAACAGGTCCAACGGATCATGGATACCATCTTGTCACGGGCTGGGGTAGACTACGACTTCGCTCCTCGAACGCCATGATTACTCGCGTTCGGGTTCACAATACATCCTCTGCGACAGATCCTGCCCTGAAATGACTCATTTGAATGCCTCTATTACGCTGTGGCAAGGCGTTGGTTTGCTCGCGACTACTTTACTGGGAACCGGCGTTTTCATCTTGCCTGGCTTAACGGTTGATATTGCTGGTGATGGCGCATTGACCGCATGGATGGTTTTGGTGGCACTGATTATTCCGATTACTTGGGTATTTGGTCGTTTAGGAAAACGTTACCCCAGTGCTGGTGGCCCTGCTCACTTTGTGGGTATGGCGTTTGGCAAAAGCTATGGTCAAACCGTGGGCTTGATGTTCTTGTGTCTGGTGCCTATTGGTGCCTCGCCCGCCATCGAAATGACCCTACAATTTCTTGAAGCTTTAATACCACTGGATCGCACGGCCTTTTGGTTGGTCGAAATGGCGTTTGTGGCAACCATCTTTTGGATAAACTGGGAAGGCGTTAGCCTATCGGGCACCGTTCAATCCGCCTTGACCATTGCGATCGTAATTGTGGTTATTGCCTGCCTCGTTGGCTTAGTTTTTGAGCCGGCGCCGGCGGCCAGTGTGGCGTCATGGCTAACACCCGATTGGCTCGCGGTCTTAACCGCTGTCAGCCTTGGATTTTGGAGCTTTTTAGGCATTGAAGCCTTGAGCCACTATTCTGAAGAATTTGCAGATCCCGATCGAGATTTTGGGCGTGCGTTGAATATTGGCGTATTACTGGTTGGGGCCATTTACTTACTGTGCACCTATTTGGTCCTGACTGTGGAAGTGCCCGAGGGTACCTTGCCTATGGTGGCCGTATTTGACCACTATCTTGGTGGCGGTGGTCGCTGGGTAATCGGATTGTTAGGCATTGTCAGTGGCGCGGCTACGGTCAATGTCTACACCTCTAGCACCGCACGATTGGCCTATAACTTGGCGGGTCAGGGAACGGTGCCAAAATGGTGGGACAACCTCAATCGCCACGGGGTTCCCACTCGGGCCTTGGGTACATTATTGATCCTCGTTGCCTGTATCTTAACTGCTAGCCATTACCTTCAGATTCATTTTGCTACACTCATCATATGGACCAACGGCATTATCCTCTTTATTTATTCAGCCACGATGTTTGCCGCCGTCAAGCTGCTGCAAGGCAATGATCGCAAGATTGCGTTATTGGCGAGTATTATTGGCGTGCTTTTGATGTTCGCATTTTTTGAAAATATGCTGCCAGCAATCGTTATTGCCGTATTGCTTCATCTTTTCCTATCGCGAAAAAAAAGGGCAGATAACCAGTATTTGGTTAAATAATGAGACCCAACTAGCATTTCAGAACAGTGGTGCTTTGACAGTAGGGTAGAAATTACCTATAAAATTCTATATCAATATTCCCTAAGGTTACCGAGGACGTTCTCTATGCTGAAAGCACGCCACGCTGCACTGTTGTTATCACTCATCGTATTACCTTTTACGCACACGTTCGCAGACAGCCATAGCACACCTACAGTCGTGGTACCTCCGTCAGAAATGGAAACAGACCCCGAATTAATAGCGGCAGCGATGCAGTTTTTTGTCGACCTCGCCAAAAGTGGGTCCGATTACTCACAATTGTCATTGGGCGAATCCTACCTCGAAGGTACCCTAGGCCAGGTTGATTATATTGAAGCCTTTGCTTGGCTCTCGACTGCCCATGAACAGGGTATTACAGAAGCCGCGCCCCTGATTGAAAGGGCTTGGCAATCAATGAACAACGCAGAGCGAAAAGCAGCTCAGCAGTTAGCCATTGAATACCAGCAATGGATTTTCCCCTAACATTGATGGCAAACGGCAGCCCAACATTGCCGTTAGCCAATCGAATACCAATGTTACCGACCATAGCACCAACACTAAGGATAACATCCGCGTACATCCTAACAATGTCCGCGGTGGTGGAGTGACATGAAACTCAACGCTAAATCCTGTACTTCATGCACGGCTAGTAGCCCTGCCGTAGAGAGCGATGCCATAGCATCCCTATTAAATGAAATCCCTGGCTGGCAGGTTAATAAAATAGACAATGTCATGCAGCTGTCGCGTGAGTTTCAATTTGGCGATTTCAAACAAGCACTGGCATTTACACTGCTTGTTGGCGACTTGGCTGAACATGAGGGGCACCATCCTGAGATCGTCACCACGTGGGGAAAAGTGCGCATTAACTGGTGGACCCACAGCATCCAAGGCTTGCATCTGAACGACTTTATTTGCGCTGCTAAAACAGACCACCTATTGCAGAATTGACATCGACAGACATAAAAAAAGACGCTTAAGCGTCTTTTTTCGTTTGAGCACTGTCTATCAATTAGATTTTCTTAACACCGCTTGCAAAATAGATAGTTTCAAAGGTGCGGCCTAGACTCTTTGCTGTAAAGTTCGACATCTTCGATGCATCAGCCCAACTGATCATGTCACCTTCATGCATTTCCTGTGCAGGAGAAGCAATCCATACATGGCCATCAGCTGTGTCTACTTCTAAATACAGGTAACCAGCAGATACCTGAGCGAATACCACTTTACCCTGTTGACCACTTGCACCATGTGCAGGCGCCGCGGAACCACCGTGCATGTCGGCAGAAGCCATAGATGCAGGGGCATCCATGTAGTTATCAATAAACATAATGGCATCAAACGTTTTGCCCATTGCCCGCGAATTGAAATTAGACATGACTGCGCCTTCATTCCAATAAACGGTTTGACCCGCATGCAGGTCAGCAGAAGGACCAGCAAACCACTGGTCACCGTCATGCGTCGTGATCAAAGCATAGGTGTAACCAGGTACATTACTAAACTCAACAACCTTACCCATGTTGTCGCCTTCAGCTTCTGCATGTGCAGCAGGGGCTGCCATGTGTGACGCTGGTGCTGCTTCAGCATGCGTATCAACCACTACAGGCGCTTCATCATCATGTCCATGAGGTGTTGCCGCGTGGTCATCGACCTTCTTTTCGCAGCCAGCCAATGCGAGTAAAATGGAGATTGCTGAGACTGTCATAATCTTATTCATATCGAATTCCTAATATCTATCAATTTTCAATGCATTGACTCGCATCGGTTCTGTTAAATCTAAGTTCTACAATGCAATTAACATTCCTACTTATAAAAAGGTATAATAATTGCAGGTAAATTAAGAGCATTTGTGCAAAAAATACTTAATTCGCCCTGTAAACTTGGTACCAGATATCATGACGACTACTCAAACACCTATTAACAATGCAGGCCAATGGCTGAAGCTCGGCATGATTGCCGTCGCCTTAGCCACACTATTGGCTGTCTTGTTGATCGCTGGAAAAACGCCGCTTTTGAGTAGCTTACTACCTGATGAAAACAGCTTTCAACGCGCACTGGTGCTGCATGTTGACCTCAATATGACGCTGTGGGTAGGCGCAATCGCCTGCTTTTTCTGGGGCGCCACCCTAGACACCTGGATCAACCGAATGGGCGCTTGGATGGCCACCGCGGGTTTCGCGTTATGGATATTTGCGTACCTAATACCTTCTGCGCCCATTCTCAATAACTACATGCCGGTTTTTGATACCCCTAGCTATTTCTTGGGCTTGGTTTTGATTATTGGTAGCTTCTGCTGGATGGCGCTGCAGTGGCTATTGCACCAGCATGTCAACGGCAACAGCCCAGAGAATCCATCCGTCCTAGCCTGGTCAAAATCGGTCATGGCGCTGTTATTGTTGTCCGCCGTCGCGAATGCCTTGATATCCATGGTGCTGCTTGAAATGCAAATGCATGACGCGCGCTATTTTGAGCAACTGTTTTGGGGTCCAGGCCATATATGGCAGCTATTTGCGCTTCAAGTCATGGTAACGGCTTGGCTGTATTTTATGCCAGATACTCAGCCTATGAGCGTACTCGAGCGTTGGCTATGGAAGGTGCCCATTATAGGCGCCATCGCCGGACTCTTAATCCCCGTGGTTATTCATCCCGACACCGATCTGTATCGCGCTCTATTTACCCATTACATGCGGTTTGGCAGCCTTTGGGTCCTGCCCATTGTGTTGCGGATCTATTCACAGCGCGGTGATGATTGGTTGTCACCACAACGCCTATCGGGCAGTCTTTTCATCCTCGGCCTCGTCATAGGCACCTTGATTAGAAACGACAACCTGATGGTTCCTGCACACTACCACGCCATGACAGGCGCGGTTAACTTGGCGATCATGGCCTATGTCATGCACCGATTGACGACCAATGCTGGATCCTTATTTATTGTAAAGTTACAAATGACAATCTATTCCGTGGGTGTCTTCCTACTGGCCACCGGTCTTGCCTGGTCTGGTTTGCTCGGTGGAATGCGCAAACTAACCCTAGCAGCACAACTGGTTGACGACTGGCAACATCTTGCCGTTCTCACCCTGATGGGGCTCGGCGGTTTGATGGCGATTGGTGGAATATTCTTGTTTTTGGGAATTTCCTTGTCGTTTTTGAGAAAAAAGACAGGTATATTTCGACCTATTTCACTGGAGCACGCGCGCTTTGAAGCTAAGTAACAAACTGGTTTTCCTAGGAATCGGCACCCTTACATTGTCTGCCGCATTGCTTACCAATTATCAACAAGAAATCAGGGATGCCTTCAATCAGATGCGCACGGCACCTGCTGTCGAAGAGACCGTCGCTATCAAAAGCCCTACACCGACAGCGGAAAGCAACGAAAGCAACCTTGCGATCGTTGCCGATCCGCATCTCGAACTATTGCAAACCACCTTTAATCAGGGTGTGATGATGCTGCATGCCAAACAGTATGAGCTAGCAATCCCTGCCTTTCACAAGGTCATTGATATCGCGCCAGAAATGCCAGAAGCCTATAACAACATGGGGTATGCATTGTTGGGTATGGAAAGTTACCAGGCTGCACAAGACTTTTTCAATAGCGCCATTGAACTCAATGTTAACTTACTGAGCGCCTACTTCGGTTTGGCCCTGACCTTTGCTAAACAAGAGAATTACCCGTTAGCCATTGGTGCAATGGAAACCTATCGACATCGTACAACCGATGATGACCCCTACTTACAGCAAGCCTATGACCATCTACAGGCATGGCGTGAGGCCGGCAGAGGATAAGCCCGAGAACCTGCACTGCATTAAAAAAGCCAACCCAGAGGTTGGCTTTTTTGTGTTCGCTCACCCTTACTTTTGCTTGGGTCGTGGCAGCGCAAAGCTTCCTTCGTACTTACCCACACTGGCAGGACGAAACACATCAATCTTGGCAAAGAATTGGTCAATCATGTATAGACGACCATCTTCATCAAGCGCAATACCAGCAGGCAGCAAGAAATTCCCAGGTCTGTTATTATCACCGCGCTGCCCGATATGCATCAGCAACTGACCTTCCTTATTAAAAATCTGGGTGTTGCCTAACTGGGCATCGGCGACGTAGATATTGCCATCAACGTCTACAGCTATGCCCTTGGGCCTAGCAAATTGGCCAAAACTCATGCCAATACTTCCCATAGTCCGAACCTCATCTCCAGTAATAGGGTCAATTATCTGAATGCGGAAGTTACCACTGTCATTAACCGCCAACAGGCCATCGGGGGTCAGCACAATATTTTTGGGTAAGTTGAATTGTCCAGGTTCTTTACCGCGACTACCCAAGTCATACAAATGCTCACCGGTGTGGCCATTAAACACACGAACATGATGTCGCTGAGAACTTACCCCGCCGGTATCGGCAACATAGACCTTAGATCCATCAGCCGTAACGGCTAAGCCCGTCGGCTTGTCGAACATATCAGACGAGCCAATCGACTTGATAAAGTCCCCATTTTCGTCAAATACCAACACTTTTTTCAACGTGCCATCAACCACGTAAATATCACCCGCATCAGACACCTTGACGGCAAATGGCGCCGAAATTTGATCAAACCCAGCATCTCTGATTTCAATTACCTTTCCAGCCACCCGGTCCAGTATCAATACTTTTTGGCCAGTAGAGTCTGACATATAGATTCTGCCGTTTTTTACAGCCAAATCAAAAGGCTTGCCCAGACCGAATACAGTTCGGTTCTGGCCCACCAATATCCTTTGTAGCATTCTGTCTTCGCTCTCAATTTCTATTTGACCAGAGTGCATAATGGTTTCTTGGTAATAAAATCGCGGCTCGTTTGGCGCTGGCGGGTACACGATATCAGCCACTTCGACAACGGCCTGTTGCGCACAGCCTTGTAACAGCATCGCTGCTGACAACATTAAAACCGCTTTTTTTACATTCAGCATGGGAAACCCTATTAGTTCAAAATTGGTTTGATGGTAAA
>Ga0208801_1000310_pt1 | contig 11004 bp, 9 predicted proteins | sample Colrivmet1370B02_FD_187626 | JGI IMG/M metagenome (GOLD analysis project Ga0208801, IMG submission 187626) | Estuarine microbial communities from the Columbia River estuary - metaG 1370B-02 (SPAdes) (version 2) | ecosystem: Environmental > Aquatic > Marine > Intertidal zone > Estuary | place...
GACAATGTTGTTTGGTTCAGAGATATCCAAGATTTCGAATTGATTGTAGGAGGAAACATATGCATAACAGCCGCCAGTACCATCTGGGTTCTTCACACAGTCTTCCATGAAATTGCCTTCAATGGATATTTCTGACGAGTCGCCGGGGGTTGGTCCGACGTTCTTGAAATCAGGGGAACATGGTCGCCCTGCAACGTTGTCGAGTTCTGGTGGTGGTGCGACGTTTCCATCGCAGTTGAGGTTGTGATAGTCAATGAGAAGCATGTTGTCGGTTTGCAATCGGTGTGCCAACAAGTCGGTGTGGCTATGCTGCTCGTCTTCGATTTCAACAACAGGGTCGACCCACGCTGTTTCATTGGATTCAGTTTTATTGTTTTCATCGCCTCCGAGGGCAAGGTATGCAGTTGCGGAAAGCAAACTAATAACGACCAGACCAACAAAGGCAAAAGTGATTATTCTGTCAGCAGCATCGCTGTTTTTGAACAATAGGCTGGATTTCATTGAGACAATTCAACGAGGGGTTGTATTTTAATTCGCCCGTTGGATGACATGATTTATCTATCTGTGACCTAGCCATTCAAGCATGGGAAGAGTGTTTTTACCCCTACTCGTCTTCTTCCTCCTTGCCACAGTAGCAACTGTCCCCTCGCAGACGGGCGCTCATACCGCAAGCGCATTCACCGTACTGGTCAAAGAGAGCGGTTTCTCACAATCCTCACCTGAGATTTTCCATAACGATTCGATTATTTGGTACAACACCGATAACGCATCGAATTTGACGCATCGTCTGGTTCACGACCATGATGGAGATGGTTTGTACAACGGCAGCCTGGATTGGGATTCAGGTGAACTTCACGCCTACTGTGAAAGAGACGAAAACAATACCAAGGTCGATGATTCATGCAACACAAGCTACGTCGTTGAATTCAATATCAACTGGACTGAAGGCGATTACGCATACCAAGACCTTCGTTCCGATGGTTCGGTCGTTAATGCTACGATTCGATTGTTCAAAGACATGGACAGCCACAACGCCTCAACTGCACCTTCAATCGGTAGCAGTTTCGGTGTCAACGATGACCAATCGGCTGATAACGCTGAGAACAACGAACCAATGACGCCTGAAGACGTATTGTTGTACATTGCAATGGGCACCGGCGGTGCAGCTGTCTTGCTCCTAGGGCTGTTAGTTCTACGCAAACCGGAACATTCCGATATCTCTGAATCTGAATGATCTTTTTCATCAAATGGTTCTCCATTTATCAAGCAGTTTTCGGGCAGATGGCCTTGACTTCGAATTCAACCTTGGGTAGAATTATGCTTTAAGTGCTTCAGCAGCCTTCTTACGCTTTCGGTTCCATTTCTTAATCCGTGGCAGTTGCCACTTGATGATTCCAGTCCAGAAAACAATGGCTACCACAGCTTGTCCTACAACCATCGTGACCCAAGGGTCATTGTCCCAAGCGTCAGTGTTTCCAGTGAAGGTAATTCGAGCGAAATAAGCAGAAATCATCATTCCAAAGAAAAGATGGACCCAACGTAAAATTGTATTCCAGTTTCTAGCCATGCTTATTCCTCAGGGTTTTCTTGCTTGAATTCTTTCAATTTCGCTTCGAACTCTTCAGCTGTCAGTCCGTGCCATCCTTTGCACATACCCGTTGGTGATCGTCCACATCCGCATTTACTCATGTCATTCATTCCTCCTTGCCCATCGCATGAGGCTTTGCTATTAAGTCGGAAAAGTTTCAGCGAAGAGACCATAGTATTCTGGTTGATACTTGGTTGTTGATATAGAAGGTGGAGTAGGTAGTAACATGCAACCTCCAAAGCAGCAGCCAACTGAGCAAAAAATCCCTGTGTGCCTTCAATACAGAGGAAAAAAACTCGTCGACCTCTTGGGTAAATCGTATGTATTGGAGTTACTCTACTACCTATCGTCAAATCACCCCGAAGCAATTCGTTTTAACAAACTCAAAAAAGAACTTTCGATTACTGCCACGACTCTAAGTCGCCGACTGGAGGAACTTATCGAAGTCGGATTGGTCAAGCGCGAAGTTTTCGCCGAGGTCCCTGCACGGGTTGAGTACTCGAAAACAGAAAAGGGGCAGTCCTTTGGTCCTGTATTGAAGAAGCTCTTCACTTGGGTTGAAGAAAATAAATGATGCTGTTCGATGAGCAATACGCGTTCTCTAAGAAACAGATGTTCAAAAGGAGAACCTCAATCTTAGAAGCATGAAGTACTCGCTATCGATTGCAACCATTGTCCTCTTACTGCTGCTTAGTGCGGCATCGGGCGCAGCATTGACTGCTCTCACAACCTCCAATTCTTCAGGTTCAAGTGATTTTTCCATCGATGCCCCAGATGTGTACGGCGTCAATGAATACACGCTTGTCGAAATTGATGAAGGTGATAACGATGAAGAAGACGTCATCACGGAGCGACTCTTCGAATTCATGTTCAACGCCGTGTCTGCTGGAGATGTTGTCTCTTGGGACTTCGGGGACGGAAATGCTGCAACCGGCGAAAGCGCCACCCACTCGTTCGCCTCACCGGGCCTTTACACCGTGACTGCGACCTCTACGTCCGTCGACTCAATCCAAATTGACACCGTTGAAGTCGTCGTCGAAAAAATGGCAATCGTGGAGTCAGATAACATGGAATGTGTATGTGCTCCGACGGCTAAATCCACAATCATTGACTTGGTGCCGTCCAAAGGAACAGCATCGTACGAAGGTGTAGTTACCGTCGAGCATGACGGAAGCAGTGAGTCATGTGCACTGCGCAACCCTCTGCAAGAGTGTCACGTGCGCGTTATTCTCGAACGGACCATCGATGGTTCAGTTATCGAACAAGAGATACTCTTCGACGATACCTTCCGTACCAATGAGCACAGCGTAACTTTCGAAATGATGGATGTCGAAATTGATGCTGGTGAAGGTCTTCAACTGCGGCTTGAAACGGATCAAGTCAGAGACTGGCACAAACCGAGCACATCCTGGAGCATGACCGCTCCAATCGAATGAACCGTTCAAAAATCAGTCGCAGCAAGACTTTTCAATGCTGTCTTGAGCACAGAAGCAAGTCTTTGCAGGAACAATGTCTGCCCGGGAGCTTCGTTCATTGAACAATGCCGTGACCTTAGCAAGTTCTTCGGGCGCATCACCGCGTGCTTCAAGACAAAGTTTGAGTCCTAACAGTCCCCACATGTTGTCCTTCCACAAGTCGATGTCAGCGCGATAAACGGCTTCGGCTTCTTCGTATTCACCTTGCTCATGGAGCAAAGCACCGAGGATGTGACGCACTGGTTGCATCTGGCCCCAAGGTTCGTTGTAAGCAAGGTTGAGAGAAAGGTCGACACCTCGGCGCAAATGGTCGAAGGCTGCGGTGAAGTCGGATGCTTCGCCACGAGCCTTTGCTAGGAATTGCTTACGGTATTCAATCTCGCCATCAAGAACGGCAGCGTTGACAAGCAAAATACATGGTCCATCACTTGGATCTTGGTACATCAAGTTGTTGTGGAGAACGCGCCCAGCAAGAGCAGGGTTCTCAAGTGCTTGATTGAACAAAACCTGCTCAGCTTCCGCTTCAGGGACCATACCCTTCGAGGCATAAGCAACGCCACGAGCGTAGTGTTGTGTTGCGATGGTGGATGGGAATACATCCTTATCTGAATACATAGGTTCAGCGATAATTTCGTCCCACTTACCGAATCGAATCATAACGTGCCAAGGCATGGTGACGTAGGATTCAAGGAAGATTGCACCCATTGGGATGATTCCAGCAAGCATGAATTGTACTCCTGAGTTTTCATCTCCAGCGGGCAGAGTATCGACGGCCTTACGGGCGTACTTGAGAGCAGTTTCATATTGCCCTTCGAACATTGCACACCAAACCACGAAGTGGTGGTTGTGCATTCGATAGAACTTGTAAAACTGGGAGTCATTACCAGTGAGTTCGACGTATTTATCGTCAGCTTCAACTGCAGCAATGTTACATTCAATCGCTTCTTTCCACTGTCCGACCCATGCGTCAATGTGAGATGGCATGTGGACAAGGTGGCCCATTCCTGGCATGACCGTTCGAAGGACATCGGCTGCAGGTAGAGCGCGCTCAGGGAACGGGGAAAGTTCGAGTGCGTGGCAATACAAGTGGCACATTGCAACGTGTTCCTTTGCTCCTTCGATGTTTTCAAATGCGTCTTCCATGACCTTTACCAAAAGCAAGGTGTTGTCGTCAGCAGGAGTGATTTCGCCGGTAGCGACGTTCTTGTCCCACAGCTGCCATGCTTTCAGGTTCATGAGAGCCTCGACGTAAATTGCAGCAACATCCAAGTTACCGCTGTATTTGCGGTAAAGAGGTTCCATTGCTTTGGCGAAGGCAACATTCAGTTCTGGATCGTTACCCATATTGAGGACTGTTGGGTCTGCAGCATCACGCGCTTCAGCAGAATGGCGCTGTGCTAATGCGTCGATCAGGTCTTGCTCAAGTTCTGTACATCCATCTTTGAGGGAAACTGCGGTTTGGATTGAGTCGTGACCCGAACCAAGTCCTGGACTCCAGTTGTAGTTGGATGAGACACAGTATGCAATACCCCACCACGCCATAGCGCACGTAGGGTCAAGTTCGGTAACTTTGCTGAAACATGCAATTGCTTGTTCGTGGTTGTAGTTCAACATATGGCCAAAGCCTTCGACGAACATTTTGCGTGCATCTTCATTGGCACAGGTGATGGTTGTAGCAAAGGAATAATTCGATGCGACGCCGAAGTCATAATCAGTTGGGGCTAGAGACATGTTAGACCCTACAAGGAGGGGGTCTTAAGTAAATCGAATGGGAAATATCAAAACCCTTGAAATTGGGGAATTACTCTTCCTCTATTTCCGGCGTGGCCTCAAAATCTCTCGGCTTAGATGGTAATAAAATCCACATCAAAGGTATCAAAGACAAATAAGGGATATTTTTTCCGTAGGTTAGATCGAGTGTGGATTGGAATTCAACAAAGGAATCTGCATCCGATTCATTCGCCTGAGGCGGCTCACTGCGCATTGAAGAATAATTCTCAGGCTCTACCAATCCCAGGTCATAGCCACTGAACATCATATCAAATCGAATTCCGGTGGGTAAAAGCGACTGTTTGACGTTACTTTGACGGTGGGCTAAAGCGCCTTCCTCTGTTTGAGCGACAAATGTCTCATCTGCAAGCGTTCCTTGCTCATTGCCATCCGCTTCTTCCTCATCTTCGTCACCTCCATCGTACCCAGTCAAGTCAAGAACATAGGATGCAGGCATGATCACGAGAAAACAAGCAATAGCCAATGCAAGCGTTACTGCGCGTAATGCAGCTTTGAATCGAATCCCAGCAACGACAAGACATTCGGTTACGCAGAGTAAAACCAATGAAAAAAGGGTCGCATTGCGTCCATGTTTGAGCCATTCAATCGTTTCACCTTCATCCTCAGATTCTGATGAGGGGGTTTCGTCGTCCGAGTTGTCTTGGGTAATGTTTTGTTGAGAAGCATTTACTGGTTCATCGTAATCTCTGAACAACATATACAACAAGAAAGATGTAGCATTTTCCATCTCGACATCGATGAGCGTTTGCTCCTTATCGATAGCCACTAAAGCCTTGACTTTGGTTGGAGCCGGCTGACCTTCAGTGTATTGACCTTCAAATTGAATCACCAGCCAAGCCGATAAAAACAAATGGAGTGTGATGAGGACGGTCCCCAAAATTCGCGCACCATCTCCTACACGGCTGTGAGGGGGGCGAAGGGCCATGATTTGCCCACGCACCTCTCGTACTTGAGGATTCAATCACTCTTCGTTCTCGTCTGAACTGAGGTCTCGGCGGCTACCAGAAACAACGCCTGCAAGAACGATGACCGCAACCATTGAGATTGGGGATAAGAACGGCAAGTCTAAGCCAGATTCTTCTGCAAGTTCTTCAGCAGTCGGAGGGGTAGGGTTGTCGCCACCATCTGTTCCAGTCGATGTTCCTGTTTCAGGTAGAGTGAGGTTGCTCACATCAACTCCTGCTTCGATGAGATCTTCTTCGATTGCACCGAGGTCGTGGTCATCTACATTGACGATATCTGCGATTGTTGTGGCTTCTTCCATGCCATTGGTTGCAGCGTTCGCATCAACTCCGGTCAGGTAACGGATACTGAGTTTTGCTGGAGCGTCGTCGGTATATCCTTGGGTCTCTGGTCCGGCAAGAGTGTATGCGCCATCGTCGTTCATGACGTAAACGCCAACTCCGACCATTGCTGCATGTTCATTACTCCACATTGGAGACCACATACCATCGTCGTAAGGGAATTCTTCGAACGGTTCAACGTCCTCGAGACGGTCTTCAAGGTTCATACCGAATTGCTCGAGTACATCCTCAAGTCCAGAATCTGCAAGGGCTTCGACAACAGCCGCAACACGGTCGCTGACTTCATCATCTGACTCTTCAATCATCGTGCAACGCGTTTCCGAAACGTACGGGGTTGTGGCTCCGTCTTGGGTGATTTCTGTCATGAGGCAATATTCGCCCACTTCAAGTACGTCGATGTTGCCTTCCACAGTGTATGAGCTGTCTGATCCGTCAATGGTCATCGTTCCAGAATCAAGTTGGTTTTGGTTCGGGTCCATCAGCGAGTAGGTCACTGTCGCACCTTCGTAACTAGACCAATCGTGTACGGCCAAATCGTAGCGAAGGCTCATTTGTTCATTTTCATACAGATCAGAATAACCAAATTCAGGGCCAATCCATTGTGAATTGCACATTTCAGATAATTCAACAAGTGGAGACGAGGCCCCTGTTTCGCTGATTGATGCTGTCATGCACATGGTCGCTTCTCCGTATGTTGACGGGATGGCTACGCCGCTGTCTTCGGACCAAGAGGTGGCCCATTCAGGGTTTTCATCGCACAACCACGAGTCGCAGATTGTGGATTCAATCGATGAAAGTGGTGTTCCTGCATCATCATATACATTCATCTGGAGTGTGTAGTGGTTGAGAACGCCTTCATCTTCCAATGTTGGACAATCGCCATTACCGTTGTTGAGAGTTGCCCATTCCACTTCGCTTCCATCGTTGCAAGTGAACATCTTTGTCGAACCGTCAGCAGGCGCTTCGTCAGATCCATCGCTGCAGGCGGATTCGCCATCGTTCACTGATGTGAAACCAATTTCAGAGCCATCGTCGCAAGTAAACATTGCAGAATCGTCGCTTTGCAAAACTGAAGTATTACCTGAAAGAGCGGTCTGAACTGTAATGTTGTCTCCCCAGAAATGAAGTTCTCCGGTGAGTTTTGCTGGAGCGTTTCCGGGACTAAAGCCCTCTACATACACCCATTCCTGACTTAATATCTTACCTTCCATAGTATCGATTAAGGTGATGTCGACAGAACAGTACTCATTTTCTGGGCACATGTCTGCATCATCCATGATTGTGACGCCATCGCCAACGGACCACACTTGGTCGCCAACGCTGCCGAATTCAACAAGGCTGCAATCGCCATCGGTAGGCATTCCGGGGTTTGAGCACGTAACCGGTGCGTTACCATCAACTGATACTCGGACACTAACTGCAGCCCAATTGATGTCGTCGCCTTGGTCCATTGTAACGTAGGCTAGTTTGTCTTCATCGCCTTCATAGTTTACAGCTTCTTCGGAATGGAAATAATACATCATTAGGTCGCCATCCGCCTCTGCTGAGCCGAAAATCGATTCGAGACTGTCTGTAATGTCTTCACCGATGTCTTCAGCAACTTGTTCAGCAAACGATTCTCCAGAACCTGCAAGGACGTTACCCATCATCAGGAACATCAATGGATTTCCAGGTGGGCAGGTGTCACAACTCTGGACTTGAGTGGTGAGGCCTTCGCCATCGCCGAGGTCAACGGTGAGTGTTTCTCCTTTGGAGAACTCGACTTCCCCGTACATCTCCATATCGAAATCGCCCGATTCCGATAGAGAATCGGATATTTCAAGGTCGAATTCCCCAGCATCGAGGCCGAAGTCTTCAGTTGGAATACCTTCAATCGAGAAAGAGTAGTCAACTGCACCGGTATAATCACCGGTTAAGTCGCCACACTCGGATTCCCCGCATTCCCAGTAATAGTTGTCATCTGCAGCAGACAAATCAACATAAATTGCATTCGGTGAGCCAAGACGCCATTCTGAAGAAGAATCTGTGATTGAATATCCCAGAGTGAGTTCAGTACTGAAATCAACAGGGAACTCCTCTCCGCCGCCTTCCAACAGCACATCAATGTCAAGGCCGATGAGGGCTGAAACATCCATGCTGAACTCCATGTCTGCTCCAATGAGGTTGTACGAATCATCGAGGTATTCTGTATACATCATGTCAACGGTCAAAACTTGTTCCAAGGTTTGAACAATATCAATGTCAAAACTGGTCGTATCGGAACCAAAGTTCGTTTCTGACCAATCGGTTTGAAGGATTGAATCTGCAAGAATGCCGTGACGAAGAGTTACGTCATCGGTTCGGCTCCAAACTGAAACATCGTTACCGTTGTTGTCTTGAATTGTTTGCGGGGTAATATCTTCTGTGTGGTGGACATAAACATTTGATGCACCGGTTTGCAATTGGCCGATGATGAGGTTAAATCCAGCATCGTCTGCAGCACCCATTACTTCGCTTAGAATCTCAGGAATATCGAGACCTGTGAAATTCTCAAGATCAGTGTCAACACTGCTCCAATCGTATTCTACACCGTAATAAAATTCGGATTCTTCGGTTGGGGTGGCACTTACGCTTCCCAGCGGCAAAAGAGATGCTAGAAGAAGGGTCGTCATGAGGAGGCTCGGCAACGTTCGGGCAATGTTCATACTAAGGCCCGTTTTGTACGAGAATATCAAAGTATTCCCTACCTTTAAGAACGGAAATCTTTGAAAATACGCTTATTTTCGATTTTCCCGGCACACTTTAACGAAATTTTCGAACATTTCTTTACCGAATTCAGAATCGTTGACTTCTGGATGGAATTGGAGGCCGAACCGGTCTCCTTTCTCGTTCTCCATACCCTGGACTAGACAAGACGGGCTTTTCGCCGTGACAAAGAAACCTTCAGGAACGATATGAACTTCATCGTTATGAGATTCCCAAACGGTTTGTGTTGCAGCGGTGTTCGCAAATATTTTCCCGCCATCGTTTTGGAGCTCAATTTGCATAGCCCCAAATTCTGGAATTGGAGATTCACGGGCATCTCCTCCGTAATGCCGAGCCATGAATTGGTGGCCTGCACAAATACCCAGAATTGGAATGTTCAAATCGAGATAAGCCCCACAATTTCCCAACTCACCAGTGAGGCCAACACGTGCTGCGCCCCCTGAAAGAATAATCCCATCAAGTTCACGAAGGTCTTCAACCGGAGTTGTATTATCGATGATCTGCGTATCTACTTTGAGATAGCGAAGCATCCTCCATTCCCTATGCGTCCATTGCCCTCCATTGTCGACAACATCGATTACGAGTGGTTTACCATCCATATACTCACCTGTAGTTATGCGTGTATGGTCGAACAACCATGAACATGCCGCCCCAAATGATTCGAAGAATGGTTTGATGTTGCAGGACCTTTAGCGGCACTCATGGCGCGAGTCGTTGTCGTAGGTGCAGGTCTTGCCGGCTTGGCATGCGCTTTGGAAGCAACGACTGCAGGCCATCATGTTGTGATCATGGAGCGTTCTGAGAGAATCGGCGGCCGGGGTACAACGCAAAACTTTGATGGGTTTCCATTCGGATTTGGCCCTCATCTTTTTTTGAAAAAGGGACCTTTCCATGACCTTGTTCGCAAACTTAGCAGAGTAAGATTGACTTCATCACCCATTCAACTTCACCGAGTTGAAGTTCTCGGACACGGCGTGGTCAGACCTGTTGATGATGTGAAGGCCTCTATTCTCGCAAAAAAAATACTCCGTGAGGCGTCCTCGAACGAGCGAATCGTTCGCGGATGTCGGTTTCTTGCTTCATGGAATACAAGTGAGATATCCGAACGGTATGCCGGCCTACAGAAAAACAAACTTCTTGTCTCCAATGAAGGGTGGTCGGGCATGGTAGGAAGAATGGCTGCAGCGCTTGATGAAGTAGGTGTATTTATTGAATGTGGACTTCACGTGAACAAAATAGAAACTGGTAAAGTTCATCTTGCTGATGGAAGGGAAATAGAAACCGATGTTATTGTTCTTGCTTGTGGGCCGGCTGCAGCTCGGAAATTAATTCGAAGTGTCGACGAAGAGAAGGCAAAGGAGATTTTCTCGCCGTTGCAAAGAACAACAGCCAGTTTCATTGAAGTAGGCCTCGATTCAAAATCACTTTCAGGTCGCCAAGCGATTGTGGATGTGGATAACCAGTTCGCAATATTGGATTACAGGGCCATTCAACCGCGTCTAGGACTCGAGGGATGCCATCTGTCAGCAGTTGCTGTGGGCGGTCTTGAAACCGACCCCGGTGAAACGCGATTCTCGTCTGAAGGCGAACGGTTGGCAGCCTTAACGAACTTCATCAACCAAAGAGCATCTGGTTGGAAAGAACACATCGTCCAACACTCCGAACAAGCAAAAATCACCATTTTAGATTCAAATGAGTACCGAATTCCTCAACGAGCATTTGCCAATGTTGGAATCTTGTTAGCTGGCTCCTGGATTGAAAGCGAGCATCTACTTGCAGATGCTTCGGTCGATACGGGCCGTAACGCTGGGCGGTCCATTTCATCAGCAATGCGTTGAACACTTATCCGCTGCCAACTCTTGGACGATACATGCGATTCGTGTCATGGAACGTCAACGGTATCCGAGCAGCAATTCGAAAAGGAATAGATGGATATTTTCAGTCCTTTGATGCAGATGTCGTTATGCTTCAAGAAGTTCGAGCTCTACCTGAGCAATTACCCAAAGGATGGGGGTGGCCGGAAGGATACGAAGTGCACATGCACTGCGCCGAAAAAAAGGGATATTCCGGGGTTGCAACGCTGTCTCGAGTACCGGTTGTT
>Ga0208801_1000311_pt1 | contig 10999 bp, 10 predicted proteins | sample Colrivmet1370B02_FD_187626 | JGI IMG/M metagenome (GOLD analysis project Ga0208801, IMG submission 187626) | Estuarine microbial communities from the Columbia River estuary - metaG 1370B-02 (SPAdes) (version 2) | ecosystem: Environmental > Aquatic > Marine > Intertidal zone > Estuary | place...
ACTTCTAGGTGACAGTAGAGCAAAAAAAATATTTAATTATTTTAACCAATAATAGTTTTTAAACTAACAGTCTAAAAAATAAAAAACCCACATTGAAACAATGTGGGTTTTATTGATATATATAAGTGCCTTATTTGCGAATAATTTTGAATTTGTATTGCAAATACTTGTAAGCATCTCTAGGTATAATAGTTATCCACTTTTTGTGTTTTAAATACCATCGGAAACGAATCGATGATATCCCTTTAGTTAAATAAGAAGCAATAAAAGGATGTACGTTCAACACCACGTTTTTATTTTTTGGATTTGAAATAACACGTTCCAAATCTGCTTCAATCTTATCCAACAAAACAATAGGAGCTTCTACTTCTCCATTGCTATTAGGGTTGGGTTCAGTTGTTTTAATACTAAGTTCAGGTCGAACTCTTTGCCTTGTAATTTGAATTAATCCAAATTTACTTGGCGGTAAAATTTTGTGCTTTGTTCTATCCAAAGACATTTGTTCTTTCAAATGTTGAAATAATTTATTTCTGTTTTCGGAACGGTGCATGTCAATGAAGTCAACAACTATAATTCCCCCCATATCTCTTAATTGCAATTGTCTTGCAATTTCTGTGGCAGCAATTAAATTAACTTCTAATGCAGTTTCTTCTTGAGAACCAGCTTTGTTTGAACGGTTACCACTGTTTACATCTATTACATGCAATGCTTCGGTGTGTTCAATCACTAAATAAGCTCCTCTACTCATAGAAACAGTTTTACCAAATGATGTTTTTATTTGGCGTTCTATACCGTATTTTTCAAAAATAGGAGTTGCTGATTTGTGAAGTTTAACAATCTTTTCCTTTTCAGGATAGATTTCTTGAAGATACTCCTTGATTTCTAACTTTAGAGTTTCATCGTTTGTTACTATGTTCGTAAAAGAGTCATTCATTAAATCTCTTAAAATAGAAGAAGCTCTATTTAATTCGCTTAATACTTTTGTTGGCGTATTTGTGTTAGCAATTCGCTTGCACATAGTTTTCCAACGATCTAATGAATTTTGTAAATCTTTATCGAGTTCTGCTACTTTTTTACCTTCAGCAACAGTTCTTAAAATAACACCAAAACCTTTTGGTTTAATGCTCTTTACTAATCTTTTTAAACGTTCTTTTTCTTTTGAGTCTTCAATTTTTTGAGAAACAGAAATTCTGTCAGAAAAAGGAACTAATACCAAAAACCTACCGGCAATAGATAGCTCTGAGCTAAGTCTAGGACCTTTGGTAGAGATAGGTTCTTTTACAATTTGTACTAATAAATTTTGACCTGATTTTAGTACATCGTTAATACTTCCGTCTTTATGAATGTCTTTTTCATATCGAAAGTTTTTTAAAGTGAATTCTTTATACTTACCTGTGCTTACTTTCTTAATAAAATTAGTTAAAGATTTTACTTTGGCTCCTAAATCATGATAGTGTAAAAAACCATCTTTTGGGTATCCAACATTAACAAAAGAGGCATTTAGCCCAGTTAATACTTTTCCAATTTTGGCTAAAAATATATCGCCAACAGAAAATTTATTATCAGTTGTTTCTTTATTTAATTCTATAAGTTTTCCATCTTTTAATAAGGCAAAATCAATATCAGATGAATTTGAACGAATTATTAATTCTGTTTTCATACTGAAATAGTTTTATACTAAATGTCGTTAAATGACAAATAATGGATTAATTTTTAAACAGGTATTTTTTGTTTTAATACCGAACGAGGCTTCTGCTTTATGCAAAATAATTACCTCTATTTCAATGAACGTATGGTGCTAAAAGAGCAGATGAGAAAAAGTAAGATTAATTCTTACTTTTTCTTGTGTCTGTTTGCTCTAGCTCTTTTCTTGCGTTTGTGTGTTGAGATCTTAGATCTCTTTCTTTTTTTACCACTTGGCATAATTGTCTAATTTTTATAAATCTTTCGATTTAGATTTGTATAATTACTTTACTTCTACCTTGCTTTTTACTCCTTCAGTAAAGGTTTTAGCTGGTTTAAAAGCTGGAATATTGTGAGCTGGAATTTTGATGGTAGTGTTTTTTGATATATTTCTTCCCGTTTTTTCGGCTCTAGTTTTTATAATAAAGCTACCAAAACCTCTCAAATAAACATTTTCTCCTTGTTCAAGTGATCCTTTTACCTCTGTCATAAATGCTTCTACGGTTGCTAAAACATCTGCTTTTTCAATTCCTGATTTGTCCGAGATTTTCGATACAATATCTGCTTTCGTCATGTTGCTATAATTTATATTTTTTCCAAAAAATTTGCTGGCAAATATATGATAATTAATCTATTCACTAAAAATAAACAGATAAAAATATCTCAATTTTAAGACGTAATATTGTATCTGTAAAGATTTTTAATGATTTTTTCTAACACATTAATATACTGGTATTTACAGATTAAAAGAGATTTACCTTGGCGTAAAACCAAAGACCCTTATTTGGTTTGGTTATCTGAAATCATGTTACAACAAACTAGAGTGTCTCAAGGAATGAGTTATTTCTTAGCCTTTTCCGAGGAATTTCCTGCAATAGAGGACCTAGCCAATGCAAAAGAAAGTAAAGTTTTGAAAATGTGGCAAGGACTTGGATACTATTCAAGAGCAAGAAACCTTCATTTTACAGCAAAATATATTGCAGAAGAGTTAGATGGTCAATTTCCAAATACCTATAAAGAACTAATAAAATTAAAAGGAATTGGAGATTATACTGCTTCGGCTATTTCCTCAATCTGTTTTAATGAACCCGAGGCTGTAGTTGACGGAAACGTATATAGAGTATTAGCAAGAGTTTTTAATATTAAAACACCTATTAACACCTCACAAGGAGTTAAAAAATTCAAAATATTAGCTCAATCTTTACTAGATACAAGTCAGCCAGGGGTATATAATCAAGCCATTATGGATTTTGGTGCTTTGCAATGTAAACCTCAAAATCCAGATTGCCGTCACTGCCCTATTAATTCGAGCTGTGAAGCCTTTGCTAATAATCTTGTAAAAGAGTTGCCTGTGAAGGAAAAAAAATTAAAAATTAAAACAAAATACTTTAATTATATAGTTATAGTTACCTCTAATAATAAAACAATCTTTGAAGAACGAATAGGAAAAGGAATTTGGGAAGGTCTTTATCAATTCCCACTAATAGAAACTAATAAAGAAGTTCAATTAGATGAACTCATTAATTTATTTGATTTTAAAACACTTGTTTTAGAAAATTCAGAAATAAAACTATTTAATACAAAAACAATAATTCACAAATTATCACATCAACACTTACATACGAACTTCTGGATTATTAAATCTAATGATCATCAAGATGCATTAGTTAGCTGGCAAGAAATAGAAACATTTCCAGTTTCTATTTTGATTGCAAATTTCTTGAAAGAATTCACACCAAAATTGAATAATTTTTTTTAGTACATTTGATATAACAATCAATAAAGTTTATGTCTGGAACAATCAATAAAGTAATATTAATAGGCCATCTTGGAGATGAGGTTAAAATGAACTATTTTGAAGGGGGAAATTCTCTCGGACGTTTTCCAATTGCAACAAATGAAACGTATACAAACAAACAAACAGGAGAGAAGGTAACTAATACAGAATGGCATACATTGGTTGTTAGAAATAAATTAGCTGAAATCTGTGAGAAATATTTATCTAAAGGAGATAAGGTTTACTGCGAAGGTCGAATAAAAACTCGTCAATGGGAGCAAGAAGGTCAAAAAAGATATACTACAGAAATTCATGTAGCTAATATGACATTTTTATCTACTAAAAAAGAGACTGGTGTACCAGCCTCAGATAATAATGGAAATCCTTCATCAACAGCTCAGCATTCCCAACCCAAAGCTGATGACGATGATTTGCCATTTTAAGTCTAACTAAATTCTAACATTTGGATTCTGATCCCATTCTTTTTTTAAATTACCTTGCTCAGATTGATAATATGTTTGTAGCGGCAATTATCATTTTATTGCTATTACTGATAGCCTCAGCTCTTATATCCGGAACAGAAGTAGCTTTCTTTTCTTTGTCTAAAACAGATATAATTAATATTTCAGAGGAAACAAAGGATCTCAATCCTGTTGTAGAACTGTTACAAAAACCAAGAAAATTATTAGCAACAATACTCATCACAAATAACTTTTTAAATATTCTTATTGTTTTAATTTTTGCTTCTTTAGGAGAAGCTTTTTTTAAAAACCAGGACTTAACGCTAAAACTTCTTGATTTTCACATACCATCCAATATTGTAAAGTTTTCTGTTGAGGTAGTTTTAGTAACTTTTCTCATTCTTCTTTTTGGAGAAGTATTACCAAAGGTATATGCATCAAGAAGAGCGTTACAATTTTGTAACCTAATGAGTAGGCCGTTGCAATTCCTAAATCTTATTCTAACGCCTTTAAGTTATCCGCTTATTAACCTTACTAAGATTGTTGAAAAAAGACTTGGTAGTAAAAACTCTAACTTTTCTGTGGAAATTTTATCAAAGGCATTAGAACTTACTTCTGAAGGAGCAACCACCAAAGAAGAACAAAAAATATTGGAAGGTATTGTAAGTTTTGGAGCAACCGAAACGGTGCAAATAATGAAACCTAGAATAGATATTTTTGCTTTGTCTGAAACAGAAACTTATGAAGAAGTTCTAACCAAAATATTAAAGCATGGGTATTCTAGAAACCCTGTATATAAAGATTCAATTGATGATATTATTGGGATTTTATATTCCAAAGATTTATTAGGTCATTTAAATAAGAAAAATTTTAAGTGGCAGCAATTATTAAGGGAGCCATTTTTTATTCCAGAAAATAAAAAATTAGACGATCTATTGAGTGAATTTAGAGAAAGAAAAAATCATTTAGCCATTGTTGTCGATGAGTATGGAGGTACAAGTGGTTTAGTTACTCTAGAGGATGTTATAGAAGAAATTGTAGGAGAAATTAATGATGAATTTGATACAGATGACCTTTCATATTCTAAGATTGATGCTCATAATTATATTTTTGATGGTAAAATCACTATTAAAGATTTTTGTAAAGTATTAGAAGATACAAGTGAAGAAAAGTTTGAAGAACATAAAGGAGAATCGGAGACCATTGCAGGATTCATACTTGAAATTTCTGGGAAATTCCCTAAAATAGGAGAAAAGATAACCTTTGATATATATACTTTTACCATAGAAGCTATTGACAGAAAACGCATAAAGCAATTAAAAGTAACAAGACAACATGTTTAGACTATTTTTTGGTATTACTATTTTACTTTTATTTATCTCTTGTTCAGAGGAAAACTTACCTAAACCAAAAGCATTTTTAAAACTAGAATATGGGGAGAAAGTTTACAGGGAATTAACTGTTTCTAGACCCTATTCTTTTGAGGTGTCAAATAAGATTATTTTAAAAGATATGCCAAAAAAGTGGTTAAAAATAGAGTATCCATCATTAAAAGCTACCGTAGATATTACTTACAGGAAAGTTGACAATAATTTAAGGGAGTTATTAATAGAGTCAGAAAAACTTGTTTTTAAGCATACATCAAAAGCCGAGCAAATTACCTCGAATGACTACTTAAGTGACCAGAAAAAAGTGTATGCAACTTTACATAATATTACAGGGAACGCTGCATCTCAACTTCAATTTCATATTACAGACAGTATAAATCATTTTATAAAAGGAGCGCTATACTTTAAGATTAAGCCCAATTATGATTCTGTGTTACCAGCTGTAGCTTATATCAAAAAAGATATTCTTCATTTAATAGAGACTTTCAACTGGGAAGAGTAGGTATATGCCCATATTTTTGTAATGTGTCAACTCTTTTTTATTTCAATAACTTTCTTTTACTCTGTTGCCATAAATAAAATTGTACACCAAATAATAAAGCTCCAGAAAGTAAGTGAATAGCTTGCGTTCCCAGCGGAAATTCTGCATAATACATTAAAATTCCAGTAATAGTTTCAAAGATCAACAATAGTAACTTGTATCCTAAATTATGTACTTGGTTTAGGTAGAATAATCCAAAATTTACTAAGATAATTGCTATTGTAAAAGACCTGTGAAAGTAAAATTTAAAACTTGGGTTCATTAAACTATATTCCTTGTTTTCAAAACCAAATAATTTTACTTGCTCGTCAATAAATTGACGAACTTGGGTCCCCATTGCTATTTGAATCAGAGAAAATAATACAGATATTATCAATAATTTATTGAACAATGAGTTGTATTTGAAATTTATTTTTTCTTCTTGAATTATAAACAATAACCTTAAAATTAAACCAATAATAACCAGTCCAATAACCATGTGAATAGTAATCATTGTGGGTTTTAAATTGCTGTCTACAACCATTTTACCTAGGGCAGCTTCAACAAGCATGAAGAAAAATGCAGAAAATGCAATAATGGGAATCCATTTATTTTCTTTTCTAAATTTTAATGATGCAACCATTAAAAAAAGAAAGATAAAGCCAGATACTACAGTTACTAACCTATTAATATATTCTACCCAGGTATGAAACTTATTAAATGTAGCATATTCATGTTTGGTGTATTCTTTCCAGTTACTTTCATTAAAAGTTATAGATGTTTTTGTTTGTTTTTCAGCTACAAAAAGAGCCTCATCCTTAATAATAATGATGCCTTCTTCATAAATAGAATTTGGTTGCCACTTGATCTGTTCTTCCGAGGTTGGAGGAATATAGTATCCAAAACATTTGGGCCAATCTGGACACCCCATACCAGACCCGGTCATTCTTACAATTGAGCCTGCTAGAAAGATTAAATAAAGACTAGCTAATGTAACTTTAACGATTGTTGGGAACCGATTTTTCATTTAAATGAAAGTTTAGTACAAAGATAATTCAAAAACTATAATTATAAGTTTCTGTTTAGAGAAGCCTATTCTTTATAATGAGTTTAAATTATAAATTATTTTATGGCTGTAATTTTTGATGCTTTGTATAATTCACCTCCAGCAATACCATTAATAAATGAGGTTAAATCTTCAGTGGAGGTTTTATTAGGGTCAAATTCAATTGTAGCTATGCTGTCTGTAAAAATAACATTGGCTTTAGTAACTCCTTGTTTTTTTGAAAGTTTAGATTGAATTGTTTTTGCACAACCAATTTCACAGGTCATCCCTGAAATTGCTAAAGAAACAGATTCTGTTTTTAAAATTTTAGCGACTTCATTTTTTGAAGCTTTTGTATTTGTTTTGGCATCATTAAAAGAACAAGAGGAAATAGAAATTGAGCTAATTAGAAGTGCAAGTAAAAATAACTTTGGTTTCATAATTGTTTTTTATGATCGTTTAATCATACAAATTTATGCAATTAATGATTTATATCTTAAGATTTATTCCATTTTTGCGTTACACTAAAAAGAAGATAATGAATAACGATTACAAAAAGTGGATTTATCTGATTGTTTTAGCAATAATTTGGGGAAGTTCTTTTATTCTGATTAAAAAATCATTAATTGGTTTAACTCCAGTTCAATTAGGAGCTTTAAGAACATTTATTGCTGGAATATTTATACTATTAATTGGTTTTAGGAGTTTAAAAAAAATCCAAAAACAGCAGTGGAAGTACATTGTTGTCAGCTCTTTGTTAGGGACATTATTTCCTGCATTCTTTTTTGCTTTCGCAATTACAGGCATAGATAGCTCAGTAGCTTCAATTCTGAACTCTTTAACTTCACTAAATGCACTTATAATAGGCACATTATTTTTTGGAGTTGTATTTAAAAGAGTTCAATTAGTTGGAGTACTTATTGGTTTGGCAGGTACAATTATGTTAATTTTAGAAAGCTCCTCTTTAAACCCCAATCAGAACTATTGGTATGCCATTTTTGTTCTTACAGCTTCTTTAGGATATGCTTTTAATGTGAATATCATTAAAAAATATTTATCAGATATTCCTGCGATGAGTATTACCGCAGGTCACTTTATTTTATTGATTATTCCTGTATTTCTGATATTGGTTTTTTCAGGATTTTTCTCATCAGTAGAATTTACTCCTGCAACAAATACGTCAATCATGTATTTAATTGTTCTTTCGATAGTAGGTACAGGTTTGGCAAAAATTATGTTTAATAAATTAATACAAATATCTACACCTGTTTTTTCTACTTCAGTAGCTTATTTAATTCCTATAGTTGCAATTATTTGGGGTTTTATTGACGGAGAAAAAGTGAGTTATCTCCAATTATTTTCTGGGGTAATTATACTTACAGGAATTTATATTGTAAACAGAGTTAAATAAAAAAAGGCTACAATGATTTACATTGTAGCCTAATAAAATTGATAAAATTTTATAATTATTCAAAATCTTTATTCTCTACTCCTTCATTTATTTTAACATCTTGTAAAACAAAATTTAAAGTAAACTGAGGAGTTACTTGATCTCTTTTGTGTGCAAATAAAACACCACCCACCTCTTTATAATCAGAGAAAATTGTTGGAACTTTCGTTTCTTTACCATCAGGTGTTTTTACAACTTCAACAGATTGTAATTTTAATCCTGTGGCTACATCGTAATAAATCTCAGTAGTTCCAGATTTAATTACATAGGCATTTTTACCATCAATTGGTTCAATTCTATCTAACAATCCATTTTTATAGGACATGTCAGAAAAAGGAGCAGTATTAGATTTTGATTTGTTGATTTCTTTTTCATCAAATTCTTTTTTCTGTCCTCTCATTTCATTGTAGCCATTTTCTCCGTTAAATGCTTGTTTTTGCATTGTTTGTCCCATAACACTAATAGTATTAGTTGTTTTATTAGGAGCAGCAACCTTTGTTGTCAGAACAATAGGAGTCCCCTGAATTGTAGCATTATAAGTCATTGCTAGCGTTTTAATAGCAGCAATCTTATCGGCTCCACCAATAGCATTAAAATAACTATCTATTACAGAAGCAGCAGTAACTCCTTCAGGTATAGGAAGCGTCATTTTTGGTTTTTTAGTTGGGTTTCCTTCTTTATCAAAATATTTAATTATGTAGTCTGTTTTTTCAAGATTTTTAAGTACATCAATACCCTTACCTGTTATAATAATTCTAGCTTTATCTGCTTTAAAATATTTGATAGCAGCGTCTTGAACATCATCAATGGTTACGGCATTAAAATTGCTTAAATAATTTTCATAATAATTTTCGGGCAAGTTATAAATCAAAATATTTAAAGCATAGCTTGCTATTGTACTTGGCCTTTCAACTGCTTTTACAAAGTTTCCTAGGTATTTAGCTTTGGCTATATCTAATTCCCTTTGAGTTACTTTTTGGTAGCGAACTTTGTTAATTTCTTTCATTGTCTCAACTATAGCGCTGTCTGTAACCATATTTCTTACAGATGCGCCTGCTCTAAAACGAGACACATATCTACTAGCGCCAATTCCAGAGTAAGCTCCATAGGTATATCCTTTATCTTCGCGAAGATTTTTATAAAGTCTTCCAGTACCACCTCCACCAAGAATTTGGTTCGCCAATAGCACAGCATAGTAATCTTTATCACTCATTTTTAAATTAACTGTATTTACAATAGCTATTTCAGATTGAACAGCATTAGACATGTTTATAAAGTTAATTTCAGTTGTATTGGGGTTTTTGACCACAGGTAGTTTTTGAGGAATTAAATTTCCTTTTTCCCATTTACTAAATAATTTTTTTACTTGCTTTTTTACATCTTTAAAATTTATGTCACCAATGACCACTAAGTAGGCATTGTTTGGTTTGTAAGTTTTATTGTAAAGATTTTTAACATCCTCTAAAGTGATATTTTTCACAGTTTTTTCTGTTGTCATTTCACCAAAAGGATGGTTTTTCCCATAAGTTAAAGCTCTGTCAACCTGACGCGCAATAGCGGCTACACTTTTTTCGTTTGATTTGATAGCATCTAAAGTTTGCTTCATTTGTTTATCAAATTCATTTTGATCAAAAACAGGATTAAAAGCAGCATCTGCCATTAACTCCAAAACTCTTGGAAAATATCTAGATAAAGAGCTTGCAAAAGCACTTTCAGAGCCAAAACTAATATTGGCTCCTAAATAATCTACTTCTTTATCAAAAGCTTCTTTAGACATTGTTGTAGAGCCAGTCCCCAGCATACCCGCTACAAAACCTTCGACTCCAGACTTTGTTCCATGAGCCATGGGAGCATTGTCTATATTTAATGTTACTGAAACTCTTGGCAACTTATTGTTTTCTACAACTAATACTTGTAAACCATTCTTTAACTTAAATTTCTTTGGTGTACCTAAATTGATTTTTGGAGCAGGGCCAGATTCTGGCATTTTTGTTCTATCAATTTGTGCAGAAACACTTATAGATAGAAATAGAAATGTTATAATTGTGTATATTTTAGTTTTCATTTTTTTTACTTAAAATTTAGATTACTTCTTTTTTTCCTCAGGTAAATAGTCAATAACTACACGTCTATTTTTTGCTAAATATTTTTTAGCAACCTCTCTAATATCTTCTTTTGTGATTGACATAACAAGTTCTAATTCCGAGTTAATTCTGTCAGTATCTCCAATTAGCATGTAATTACTGGCTAGTGAAGAAGCAATACCTTGAATGCTTGAATTTGAGGAGACAAATCTATTTTCAAATTTATTTCTTACTTTTTGTAAATCTTCATCCGAAATTAACTCTGTCTGAAGCGTATTAATTTCTTCATCCATTTCTACTATCAAATCATCTAGTGAATTTTCTCCTAGAGGGATTGCTCCAATTGTGTAAACGCTATATTCTACCAAAGGTCTATTAAAAGAAAAAACTTGTAAAGCTTTCTTCTTATCATCAACCATTTTTTTCTGTAGCCTAGAGCTGTTACCATTGCTTAAAATAGTTGAAATAACATCCAGCACTAAAGCATCTTTATCTCTCATTGAGGGTGTTTTATACATTAAAGCAATCATTGGTAACTGAATGTTAGAGTCGTATTCGGTAACTCTTTTTTCAATGGTTCTTTCAGGCTCA
>Ga0208801_1000328_pt1 | contig 10654 bp, 9 predicted proteins | sample Colrivmet1370B02_FD_187626 | JGI IMG/M metagenome (GOLD analysis project Ga0208801, IMG submission 187626) | Estuarine microbial communities from the Columbia River estuary - metaG 1370B-02 (SPAdes) (version 2) | ecosystem: Environmental > Aquatic > Marine > Intertidal zone > Estuary | place...
CAATAATAAACACAAAGAAAGCTATTACAGCAGCTTTAGGTGATAGTGAGGTTCCTGGGTTTTTTAGGATACTTCATGCAGCAGCAATAGGAGCTTATGGATTTAAACAAGTTAAAGATATTATGGCTGTTAAGTTGCCAGTAGCTGCGGCAAGTAAAGATGGTGCTGGAGGAGGTTCTATGTCTGTATCTGCACCGAGCTTCAACGTAGTAGGTGCTGGAGGAACAAGTCAAATTGCAGAAGCGGTTACTGGAGCTCAGGATAGACCTATGAGAGCTTATGTGGTTAGTACAGAAGTAAGTTCTGCTCAAGAGTTAGACAGAAAAACTGTCTCAGAATCTTCTTTAGGATAAATAAAACAAAACATAAATATAAAAGTTATCATATTATGAAAACCATTGAACTATACATAGACGAAGAAAACGAATTTAGTGGAATAGAAGCTATAAGCGTTGTCGAAAACCCAGCAATAGAAGAAGATTTTATTGCACTTAAAAAACAACAAGTTAAACTTGCTGAAGTAGATAGGGAAAAAAGAATCCTTATGGGTGCTGCTTTAATACCTAATAAAAAAATATTAAGAATCAACGGAGAAGAAGAGTATAACATATTCTTTAGTGAAGATACTGTAAGAAAAGCATCTGAGCTGTTCTTGTCAAGAGGTAAACAAAATAATTCAACATTAGAACATGACGTTAAACTCAATGGGTTATCTGTTGTAGAATCTTGGATTATTGAAGATAAAAAGAAAGACAAATCAAGAAAGTATGGATTTAGTTTACCTGTAGGAACTTGGATGGTTTCTGTAAAAGTAAACAATGATGAAATTTGGAATGACTTTGTAAAAGAAGGAAAAGTAAAAGGATTTTCTATAGAAGGATTCTTTGCTGACAAACTGGATGAAAGACCAAAAGAAAGTGTAGAAGAAGACTTTGATGAAATGGAAGCATTATCTAAATTATATGAGATAGAAGAAGCTTTCTTAGAGTCTCAAGAGATAGAATTAGAATCTTATAATGACTATCCTCAAGCGGCTGTAAACAATGCAAAGAGAGCTTTAAAATGGAAGAAAGAAAATGGTAGTTCTTGTGGAACTCCTGTAGGTTGGAGAAGGGCTTCTATGTTAGCATCAAAATCTAATTTAACAAGGTCAACCATTGCAAGGATGGCTTCATTTAAAAGACATCAACAAAACAAAGATGTGCCATATTCAGAAGGATGTGGTGGCATTATGTGGGATGCTTGGGGAGGTAGTGCTGGTGTTAATTGGGCAATATCTAAACTAAAGCAAATAGATAAAAAAGAGATGTCTGAAATAGATGACTTTGAATTACAATTACAAGATTCTTTAGAGTGTAATGCTTTAACTCTTGCTGAAGATAAATTTAAGGATTATCCTGATGCTGCTCATAAAAACTCATTAAGAGCATTGAAATATAAAATAGATAATAAGTCACAATGTGGTACTAAGGCTGGATGGCAAGTTTCTCAAATGTTAGCTAAGAAAGAACCTATATCAAGATGTATAATATCTCAAATGGCTTCTTATGTTAGATTTAGAAGAGATAAAGACGTTCCTTATTCTGAAGGTTGTGGTAAATTACTATGGGATGCTTGGGGTGGAGATGCGGGTATAAACTGGGCTTCAAAGAAGCTAAAAGAAATAGACAGAGAAATAAAACCTGTAGATTCTTTAAAGATGGCTTCAATGGAAATAAATGAAGACTATGCAATAATAAATGATAGATTGGCTTATTCTACAAAAGAAAAAGCTATGGAAATGTCAGATGACTTAGGATGTCAAGGTATACACGAACATGATTATGAAGGAAAGAAATGGTATATGCCTTGTGAAAAACATTCAGTAGAAGCAGGGAAGAATAGTAAAAGTCCTTGTTGGGATGGCTATGAACAAAAAGGTTATCAAATAATAGATGGTAAAAAAAGACCTAATTGTGTGAAGAAAAAATAATATGAGAAGAAAATACAAAAAAACACCAAGCAGAACAAGTCCTAGTTCTTCAAGAAGAGGTTGTTTATGTAAAGATGGTACCTATTCGGTAAAATGTTGTGATGGTTCTTTACAGGCTCAAGGTATAGGTAACATAAGTAGTCATACTGTCGTTGGAGATGAATATTATTATAGAGTGCAAAGGTGTGGTCATTCTATGAAAAAAGAAATTCATTTACACGGAACCCAACTTGTAGTAGGCAATGTTTATTATTTACAATTTGAAAATACAGGTCATAGTAATTGTTATACTGTTCTTAATGTTTCTGCAAGTGGAGAACATCATGTAGAATCATCTACTTTGTATGATGACTGCGATGCTTGTATAGCAGCTAACTAAAAATACAACAAAAATAAAAGCTTGAGGTTATCAAGTTATACTATTAATTTAAATCAATAATATATGAAAGCTACCGATATCGTAGACAAATTTAAGAAAATCTTACTATCTGAGACTGAAGAAAAAGTCGAAGAGATAGAAGTACAAGAAGAGGTTAAATTAGCAGAAGACGAAGTTATCGAAGAAGTGAAAGACGAAGTTTCTGAAGAAGATGTAAAAGAAGAGGAAGAAGTTAAAGAAGAGGAAATGTACGCTACTAAAGAAGAACTTTCTAAAGCGATTGCTGAAATGAAAGCTATGTATGACCAATTAATGGAATCAATGAGTAAAGAAAAATCTCCTGAAGTTCCAGAAGAGTTAAAAGAGGAAGTTGAGTTGTCCTCTCAAGAATCAGAAGCTGAGCCTATTGCTCATTCTCCTGAATCTAACGTAGAAAAAAACAATGTTCATTTGTATGGTAATAAAGGACCACAAACAATAATGGATAGAGTACTAAACAAAATTTCATAATAAACCAAAACTAAAATAATAAAAAATGGCTACTACAACTTCAATTACAAGTACTTATGCTGGAGAATTTGCTGGAAAGTATATTTCTGCTGCGTTATTATCTGGTTCTACTATCGAAAATGGTGGAATTTCAGTAAAACCTAATGTAAAATTCAAAGAGATAATCAAAAAGGTTGCAACAAGCGGTCTTATTGCTAATGCTTCTTGTGATTTTGCTGACACAGGTTCAGTTACATTAACAGAAAGAATCCTTCAACCAGAAGAGTTCCAAGTTAATGTTGAACTATGTAAAAAAGACTTCCGTTCAGACTGGGAAGCTGTACAAATGGGATATTCTACATTTGACAAATTACCTCCAAAATTTAGTGATTTCTTAATTTCTCACGTTGCTGCTAAAGTTGCTGAGAAAACTGAGCAAAACATTTGGAGTGGTGTTAATGCTAATGCTGGTGAATTTGATGGATTCTCTACTTTATTAGCTGCTGATTCTGATGTTGTAGATGTAACTGGTTCTGCAATTACTTCTGCTAACGTAATCTCTGAATTAGGTTCTATAGTAGATGCAATTCCTTCTTCTTTATACGGACAAGAAGATATGTATGTATATGTATCACAAAACATTGCTAGAGCTTACGTAAGAGCTTTAGGTGGATTTGGAGCTTCTGGATTAGGTGCTGCTGGTACAAACTCTCAAGGAACTCAATGGTGGAACAATGGTTCATTAAGCTTCGATGGTGTAAAACTATTTGTTGCAAATGGTCTTGCTGACGATACTGCTGTTGCTGCTGAAAAATCTAACCTATACTTTGGAACAGGTCTTTTATCTGACCACAACGAAGTAAAAGTTATCGATATGGGTGACTTAGATGGTTCTCAAAATGTAAGAGTAATCATGAGATTTACAAGTGGAGTACAATACGGAATCGGAGGAGATATCGTATACAGAGTAAATGCTTAATAATAATTAAATAAAGGGTGGGCTTAACCACTCACCCTTTTAATACTAACTTTAAAAAACTAATAATATGTCTTGTAATTTAACGCTATATAGAACAGAACCCTGCAAGGATAGTGTTGGTGGATTAGATAAAGTTTACTTTGTTAATTATAGTTCTTCTTTGTATTCAACAATTACTTTTGATACAACGAACACAGATGCCATAGAGTCCATTACTGGAACTCCATCTGCATACGAATATGACATTAAAGGAACTTCTTCTTTTACACAAAATATCCAAGCGAGTAGAGAAAATGGAACTACTGCTTTCGAGCAAGTTTTAGAATTGACTCTACACAAACTAACTATAGCAGACCACAAAGAGTTAAAACTCTTGTCTTTCAATAGACCTCACGTTATCATAAAAGATAACAATGGAAACTACTTCCTAGCTGGAATAGAGCATGGAATGGATGTTTCAGGAGGAACTATTGTTACAGGTGGAGCTATGGGAGATTTAAGTGGATACACTTTAACTTTAACAGGAATGGAAAAAGCTCCAGCTAATTTTATGGAGTCTGACCCTGCATCTGTTGGATTTACTGTAGTAGATTCTTAAACATAGTAAGTTCTTAAACATAGAAGATATAAAGCCCCTTAATTGGGGCTTTTTCTATATAAAACAAAATCGACACTTTTCAGTTATCTTATTATGATAAGATTACTTCCAAGCACGGCTTCACAAACAATTGAAATAATTCCTAGAAGTTATTCACCCCTATCAAGCCTTGGTTCATATATTGTAAACCTTACTATAACAGAAGATGGAACAAACAAAAGTGAAAGATTAACTAGCCTTCCTGCTTCAGTTACAAATAACGAAAATTTTGTATCTGTAACATTAGTTTCTGCTGCATTGGCTACGTTTTTAAAAGAAGGAAGTTCTTATTATTTAGAGTTTGACAAAACAGGTGCTTTATGGTATAGAGATAAAGCTTATGCAACTGCTCAAACAGACAATGAAGAAATACATACATTAAATACAAACGAATACGACCAATATGGTGAAGGGTCTGAAGACGAATATATAGTAATATAATATGGAAAATAAAAATATTAGAGTAGTTAATCTTTCTGGATATGAAATACCAGAGATAAAAGAAGTTTACGGAAAAGACTGGATTCAATATGGAGATTGCAATGATTATTTTGATGAACTTATAGATAAATACTTAGGAAGTCCAACTAATGCTAGATGTATAAATGGTATAGTTGATATGATATACGGAAGAGGTTTAGAAGCTACAGATAGCGAAATTAAGCCTGAGATGTATACTAAAATGAAAATGTTATTAAAGTCTAAGGATTTAAGAAGGGTTGTTAATGATTACAAAATGCTTGGTCAGTCTGCTGTTCAAGTAATATATAATAAACAAAAAACTTCTATAATTAAGGTTTTACATTTTCCTATGGAAACTTTAAGGGCTGAGAAAGCTAAAAAGGGTCAAATAGAAGCTTATTACTATCACCCTAAATGGTCAGAAATGGCTCCTAGTGATAAACCTAAAAGAATACCTTCTTTTGGTAATGGTTCAAAGAGAGAAGTTATAGAAATATATGTATTTAAGCCTTATAGGTCAGGATTCTATTACTATTCTCCAGTAGACTACCAATCTTGCTTACAATATGCTGAATTAGAAGAGGAAGTAAGTAATTATCATATAAATAACATTAAAAATGGTTTACAGCCATCTTTATTAGTTAATTTTAATAATGGTGTACCAAATGAAGAAACTCAAGAGTTAATTGAGCATAAAATATACGATAAGTTTAGTGGTTCTTCAAATGCAGGTAAATTTATACTTACTTTTAATGAATCAGCAGAAACTCAAGCAGATTTACAGCCTATTCATCTTCCAGATGCTCATGCTCAATATCAGTTCTTAGCTGATGAGAGTAGAGAAAAAATAATGCTTGGTCATGGTATTGTTTCTCCTATATTATTAGGTATAAAGGATAATACTGGGTTTGGTAACAATGCAGAAGAGCTTAGAACAGCTTCTATTCTTATGGATAACATTGTTATTAGACCTTTTCAGCAAGGAATCATTGAAGGATTAAATGAAATACTTTCTTTCAATAAAATATACCTTAATCTATACTTTGTAACGCTACAACCAATAGAGTTTACAGAATTAGACAATATTTCTACTAAAGTTAAGAGAGAAGAGGAAACTGGAGAGAAATTAAGCTCACAAGAAGAGTTAGACTTATCAGATGATGGTGCAGAAGACCTGTATACGCAATTAGAGAGCCTAGGAGAGGTTATCTCTAGTGAATGGGAGCTTATACATAGCGAAGCTGTAAACGATAAGAATGAGGACTTTGATTTAACTAAATTAAGCGTTTCTGAAGATGATGCTAGTCCTAATAAGCGTTCTGGACAAGATAATTCAGGATATAAAGTAAGATATGCTTATTCTCCTGTAAGAAACTCTGATAAAAGTAGGGTATTTTGTAAGAAGATGGAGGTATTAACATCTAAAGATTTAGTATTTAGAAAAGAAGATATTACTTTAATGTCTTTTAAAGGTTTAAATAGTGAATTAGGGCATAACAAAAGTAAATACAACCTTTTTAAGTTCAAAGGAGGTAAAAATTGTCACCACTTCTGGGAAAGAAGAGTATATAAAAAGAAAGTAACACCAGATACCGAAGTTGAAGCTTCAGATGCTGTACAAGACGGATTTAAGGAACCAAACAATCCTCAAGAAGTCGAAATTAGACCAGTAGATATGCCAAACAGAGGTGCTTACCCAAAAACTAAATAATTATGGCACAGAAAGCACTTTTCATAACGATAAATGACTTAAAAAGAAAATCTATAATAGATGGTAATGTAGATGCTGATAAATTAATACAATTTATAGAAGTAGCACAAGATACACATATTCAAAACTATCTAGGAGGGTTACTTTATAAGAAGCTACAAACATTAATAATTAATGACACTATTAGTGATGCTGCAAATTCAGATTATAAATCATTATTAGATGACTATATAAAACCTATGTTGGTTTGGTTTACACAAAGTTCTTACTTACCATTTGCTATGTATCAAATTAGTAATGGAGGTGTATTTAAACATAGAAGTGAAAACTCAGAGACAATATCTCTTGAAGAGATGAGAATGATGTTATCTAAAGTTACTGAAACAGCAGAATTTTATACTAGAAGATTTGTTGATTACATGAATTATAATAGCACTTTATTTCCAGAATATGTTTCTTCAACAAATGGAGAAATGTATCCAGATAAAGATGTTAACTTTAATTCTTGGGTACTTTAATGGAGTACAAAAAAATAAAAACATATAAACCTAAAGAAAGTAATGTAATTAAGCTAGATTCTTTCTTACAAAAATTAAACAAAGATGGCAAACACAATAAATTGGGGAAAAATATACTGTAGCACCGAGTTTGGTGATACGGCAAACGAGAGTACTTTACATATTGATTCACAACCAACTTGTTTTGAATAATGGCTACTCTTTCAGGAAATAAAATAAAAAATACCTATCAGGCTCTTGTTAAGTTCTCTGACAATGGTAATATAACAACCTCAGCTAAACAGTTAACTGATGGTTTTGGTAATAACTCTCCTATGTGGGTTTCTACAACTCAAGTAGGTATAGGAGTTACTCCAGAAGCAGGATTAAATCTGCACGTTTACGGAGATGCAAAAATAGGAAGCAATTTAACTGTAATAGGAAATCTAGTAGTTGAAGGAAGTACAACAACTGTAGGAACTGATACATTAACAGTAAAAGACCCATTAATCGTACTAGCTAACAATAACACTTCAACAGACGCAGTAGATATAGGTTTTTACGGCAAATACGCACCTGCAGGTACCACACTATACTCTGGGCTGTTTAGAGAAGCTCTAACAGGCAAATACAGGTTATTTAAAGGATTACAAATAGAACCAACAACTACTGTAAGTGTATCAGGTACAGGATATGATAAAGCAGATTTAGTTATAGGTAATATAGAAACAAATGGAGTGGTAGAAGATTCTTCATTATTTACTTTTAGTAAAGATGTTATAATTAATAAAGCAGGAACTACTAAATTAACGATAGACAATGTAACGCAAAACAAGTCAATAGAGCTAGAATGTACGTCTTTAAATAATGTGCTTAATGCTGAGGGAGACATGATATTTTCATCTGGTAGCCCTATATTTAAATATACTAGTAGCAGTTTTGAAGTTTTAAATGTTGATTCAACTTTTGGAGGAGATATAACAGTAAGCACAGGTACAGAAGGAGGTGCTATTTTTCTTGGTAGTTCTGGAAGTATATTTAGTGAAGAAGGTATTACTTTTAAAGATACTGATACTACAATTCAAAACGTAGTTGCAGGAGGTGACATTGTATTTAAAACAAAAACTGGTGCAGGAAGTGAAAACACACATCTTACTTTGTTTGAAAATAACACTTCTACTTTTGGAGGTCAGGTTACCATTCCTTTAACTCCGAGTGCAAATACAGATGCAGCATCAAAAGGGTATGTAGATGCTAATATTACTGCTCAGGATTTAGATTTTAGTGGCGATAGTGGTACAGGTTCAGTTGATTTAGATTCACAACATTAGCCTTTAGTAGGAACTGCTAATGAAATAGAAACATCAGCAGGTAATCAACAATTACAAATAGGGTTACCAACAAACGTAACTATTGGAGGTGCAATGACAGTTGGTGATGATGTTATTGTATCAGGTAATATAACGCTAGTAGATAAAACTACTAGTGAAGTAGGAAGCATATTACTTGGAGATGGAAATGATTTACAAATATTTCACGATGGTTCTAATTCTTTTGTTTCAGATAGTGGTGCAGGTGATTTAATATTAAGAAGTAACTCAACAGCAATTATTAAAAGTGACACTACAAAGATTCAAGCGTTTGGTTCTTCTACTGATTTTGTAACAATTTCTAGTACTGGTTCAACCTTTGCAGGAGATGTAGATGTAAATGGAAATTTAGATGTTACAAGTACTGCTTCAGATGCTGTATTTTTAAGAAGTTCACAAGCTACAACTACAAACGTATATATAACAAACACAAATGCTACTTCAAATAATACTGCTAACTTATATTTTGCACCCGCTAATAATATAGGTGGTTCTTACATAAAATCAACAGCAATAGAAGATTTTTCAAGTTCAGCAAATAGAACAGCAGATTTAAGGTTTGCTGTTAGAAAGGATGGTACATTTAATGAAGCCGTTATTATAGACAGTTCAGGAAACTCAACCTTTGCAGGAAATGTATCAGTTATAAAAAGTGATGCTTCTACTGTTGATGCTATAATAAGAAATACACACGCTACAGGAATAGCAAGATTGATAGTGCAATCAAATACAACTGACCAAAATGCTCAATTAGTTTCAGATGACAATAATGCTTATGCTTGGGTAGGTAGTTCAACTGGTGGAACAAATAGAGTTGTGTTTAAACAAGATACAAATGCTTATTATGAAGGTGGAAATTTTGGAATAGGAACTGATTCGCCTGCCGAAAAACTACATATTGTAGGCGATGGTGATAGAATTGAAATATCAAGCGCTGATTATGATTTAGTTAAAATTGGAGCTTTTGGAACAGGCGGCGCTGATATAGATAATGGATTTTTTAATCTATTAACAAATGGTTCTGAAAAAATAAGATTATTAGCAAATGGCACTTCATATTTTAATGGAGGAGATGTGGGAATTGGAACTGATTCGCCTGTAAATGGCAAATTAGAAGTTCAGCAAACTGCAACAACTGCAGGATTATGGGTACAAACTGGAGGAACAACAAGTTCTTATACGATAGCAGATTTTAGAACAGGAACTAATCTTTCTGCACTTGCAATAAAAGGAGATGGAAACTCGAATTTTGGAGGAAATGTTAATATTGGTACTGCGTTAATAACACCAAATACAAATTTTGATAATTTAGTTATATCTCAAAATGGTAATAGTGGAATTACAATATTATCAAATAGTGCAAATGACGGAGGTATTTATTTTGGAGATGAAAATTCTAATAATAGAGGACAGATAAAATATTTACACGCCTCCAACTCTATGACTTTTACTACTGACGATGAACAAAGATTAACCATAGACAGTTCTGGAAACTCAACTTTTGCAGGAATTGTGTCTGCACCAGGTGTTTTAGCAAATGGCTTTATGGAAATAAGAAGTGATACTGCTTCATTATATTTTGAAAACGCTGCTAATAATAATTATTATAGATTAAAAAGGTCAAGTAATGATTTTGTTATTGATTATTATAATGGTACTACAACATCAGATAGATTAACCATAGACAGTTCTGGAAACGTAGGAATAGGAACAACTTCGCCATTATCAACCTTACAGCTTGGAGACTATTTCACTATATCTAAAGGTGATGCTGATTATATGGGTGCTATTGGATTTAATAGAAGTGCTGGAACAGGAGCTATTTTTAATTCTGCCTTCTCTGCTCAACAAATCCATAATTATCAAGGCAAATTAACTGTTCAAACATATAATGGAACAGGCTCAAACATTAGTCCAAACTCATTAGTTGTTAATGAAACCGGAAATGTAGGAATAGGAACTGATTCGCCTGTAAGAAATGTATCTGTTTTTGGTTCAAGTTCGGCTGTAATGAGTTTTCACAATTCTACAACTGGCTCAACTATTAGTGATGGTATGTTTATTGGTAACGATGCTAATTTGGCTTACGTATTTAATTATGAAGCTACACCATTAATTTTTGCTACTGATGCAACAGAAAGTATGCGTATAACATCTG
>Ga0208801_1000363_pt1 | contig 10057 bp, 9 predicted proteins | sample Colrivmet1370B02_FD_187626 | JGI IMG/M metagenome (GOLD analysis project Ga0208801, IMG submission 187626) | Estuarine microbial communities from the Columbia River estuary - metaG 1370B-02 (SPAdes) (version 2) | ecosystem: Environmental > Aquatic > Marine > Intertidal zone > Estuary | place...
TAAAGTTTTATCTAGACAACCAATCCTTCTCTCATTTATTAATGCATTTATATTCTTTACTATCTTGTTTGAATTTTTAGCCTCCATATCAAATACAAAACTTTGTCCTGAAGATGATAGGCTCTCATAAACCATATTAACACTGTCCTTTGTTATAACTCTTATTGAGGCACTATGGAGAATATCTTGATATTGATTTTTAATATCATTGCTATGCACATCTTCAAAAATAATATTTTTAAAACTACTTAACAAATTTTTAATTTTATTATTCATTGAGCTTGGGGTTCTTCTCGAATTGAATATATGCCACATTTTATAGGGGTGGATTGATGCTAAGAAACAAACTTGCTCCAAAATATAATCTTCATCAAACTCATAATGTTTATTCATGCCCCCTATAGAAAACATGCCTATTGATTCCTCAGTTGGCCCATCATAAATTTTCGATAAAGAACCCTCAAAAAAAATGGATTTATGCTTGTTTATTCTTTTATGCGAATCATGGGTAGGGATACAAATGTAATCAAACGATTTTCTCATAATTATATTTGGGCATAATATAGAAATTGTTTTAGCCTTTTTATATCTTCTTTTAAGATTGATTATTTTTAAATGGGTGTCACTACCAGCCCCAATAATTAAATCAAAATCAATATTCTCAATACCATCTATATCTTTGCTAAATAGGCCAAATGTTATCAACTCGAGAATTTGATTCAATACTGTACTTGCCTTAATCTCTGTTATATCAATATGTTGGGTGCTGCTTATCTCTTCCAGCAAAGCATTCACCTGCTTTTCATGGCCCAGCTTTCCATCTTTAACCCATAAAATGTTCATAAATTAATACGTTTTTGCAATTAACACTTTGTTATAATACCGATATGTCTGATTATAAATCTATTTTTCTTTCTGATATTCACCTAGGATCAAAAGGGTGTCAGTCAGATTTTTTGAATAATTTCCTTAATAATCATTCTTGCGATAATCTTTTTTTAGTTGGAGATATTATCGACTGTTGGAGGCTTAAGTCAAAGTTATATTGGCCTCAATCTCATAGCGATGTTTTTAATAATTTTTTAAATAAATCAAAAGAGGGCACAAAGGTTTTTTATATTACAGGAAACCATGATGACTTCTTGAGACTTTACCAACCACTTGAGCTTGGTAACATAGAACTTAAAGAGGAGCATTCATACACAACTGTAAGGGGAAAAAAGCTTTTAATTATTCATGGCGATCAATTTGATGTTGTAACTAGATATGGAAAAAGGCTATCTATTCTTGGGGATAAAATATACACACTTCTTCTTAAAATAAACATTGTTCTAAATTTTTTCAGATCAAGACTCGGCTTTGGCTATTGGTCCTTGGCAAAATATCTAAAAGATAAGGCAAAAAAGAAAGTAAATAAAATGTCAGATTATGAGGAGTCTTTATCAAATGAGTGCAAAAGGCGTAATTTTGATGGTCTTGTTTGCGGCCATATTCATAAAGCTGAAATTACTACAATTAATGGCGTTTCCTATCATAATTGTGGTGACTGGGTTGAATCATGCACTGCTTTGGTTGAAACAAATGCTGGTGAGTTTAAGATTATTGACTGGGGGATGATTGAAAGAGCTGATATGAAACTCATATCTAATGGCTAACCTTTAATTACAAATCATGAATAAAAGTATTGAAAATTCAGCCATAGCATTAATATCGCAATATGGAGAGGAAGCTGAAACTATTGCCATGCTGAGAGCTGCTGAATACGCCGCCTCTATGGATACCGAAAACTGGCTTCATTGGGAGCAAATTATAAAAACTATTAATAATATTAATCTTAATCCTTCGCTAGATGGTTAATATTCTTACAACCTCTTATAGATAAATGAATACCGCCCTAAAAATTAAAACCCTTTGTTGTAATTCAATTAACGTAAACTCAATTGACATCATTAACGAAAGCCATCTTCACAATACGTCATTGAACTCTGAAACTCACTTTAAACTTATAATTGTTGCTGATGATTTTGTTGGATTAAAGCTAATCGAGCGACATAAGGAGGTGCATAAAGTTTTAGCAGGCGTTTTAGATAATATTCATGCCTTGTCAATGCATCTATTCACAAGTGAGGAATTTGAAAATAATAAATCAGACCTTGAATCTCCTCAATGCGTAAATAAAAAATGAAAAAGTACTTAAATATAATTAATAACTACCACAAAAATATTCTTTTATTGTTAGGTTTGCTGATGTTAGCAAGCTCCTATGGCATAAATAATTTTAAACTTGATGCATCTTCTGATGCTCTTGTTATTGAGGGTGATCAAGCGTTAAAAACCTATAGAAGTATTGAGAAAGAATTTGGTAGCTCAGACTTTCTTATAGTTGTATTTGAGCCATATGGTGAGATTTTCTCGAGCGAAATTATAGAATTAATTAAGAAGCTTGATAAAGAGCTTGGAGAGGTTGATAGGGTTGAGTCTGTTTTATCAATTATAGATGCTCCTGTTTTCTTTCAACCAAGAGTCCCTTTGGTTGATGTCTCAGATAATTTAAAAGATCTTGATAATCCAGATATAAACCTTGCCTTGGCAAAAGATGAATTTTTAAACAACCCCATATATCAAAGTCTTATTATCAGCAAAGATGGGAATACAACCGCCATACAGATAAATATTAAAGCTAATGAAAATTACAATAATCTGATTGAAAGAAGATATGAAGCGCTTGAATTAAATGATGAAGATTTGGTTGTGGCTTTGAGTTCCGAGATCTCTAAATTTAATGATGAGATTTCAAATCAAAATGTTGAAACCATAAAATCTATAAGAGATGTAATGTCTTCATATAAAGACTATGGAACGATATATCTTGGTGGCCCATCAATGATTGCTACGGATATGATGTCATTCATTCAAGATGATTTAGTTGTTTTTGGTCTTGGAGTCGCAATTGTTTTTGCTCTCATGCTTTACTTATTTTTTGGAAATATTTGGTTTGTCATTTTGCCATTAACCAATGCTTTTCTTGCAACATTCTCTACAGCAGCATTTCTTGGTTTTATGGACTGGAAAATAAGCGTTGTATCGTCGAACTTTATAGCACTTTTATTAATATTAACTATTTCACTCACAGTTCATGTTCTAGTTAAATTTAATGAATTGATGGAAGGCATTCCTTCTAGAAAAGAAAGATTGAATGAAACATTAAGGCAAATCATAGCCCCATGTTTTTTTGCAGCGTTTACAACGGGAATAGCTTTTATGTCCTTGCTTTCTGGTGATTTAAAGCCCGTAATAGAATTTGGAAAGATGATGTCTGTAGGAATACTTTTTGCTTTCGTTACAACATTTACTTTTATACCCAGCGCCTTAATTTTAATTAAAAATATAGAAACAAAGGATATTTTACAACTTCATAAGATTACAGATATTCTTTATAACTTTTCTAAACATAATACTTTAATTATTTTTTTAATATCCCTTATAGCCACATGCTTGCTTATTCTAGGGTCGTCTAAATTAGAGGTTGAAAATAAATTTATAGATTATTTTGATAGCTCGACTGAAATTTACCAGGGTATGTTAAAGATAGACACAGACCTAGGAGGAACAGCTACTTTAGATATTATTATCTCTGAACCATCTAATAATTTTATTGATGAGAGCGAGGAAGACGACCTTTTTATCGACGATCTATTTGAAGATGACTCTTCTAAGGCATCAGGATATTGGTGGAACATTTATAGTTTATCTAAACTTGAAGAGATACACGATTATTTAAGTGCCAAAGATCAGATAGGTAAGGTTTTGAGTGTCGCAAGCGGCATTAAGCTTGCTAGGGAGATAAATGAAGGGGAAGACCTTAATGATCTTGAATTAGCATTGTTGAGATCGGTCCTTCCAGAAGATATTAAAGATACATTGTTATATTCATACATAAATGAAGATGATTCGGTTGTGAGGATTTCAACAAGAGTCGTTGAAACTGCTCCAGGATTGAATAGAAATAATCTGATTAAAGAAATTAGGTATGATTTAGTTGAGAATTTTAATTTAGACGAAGATCAATTTGAAATTACCGGCCTAGCAGTTCTTTACAATAATATGCTGCAATCATTATTTGCAGCTCAAATTGGTTCCATATCTATTGTATTTGCGGTAATTGCTTTAATGTTCTTGCTAATATTTAAAAGTTTTAAAGCCATGGTAATTGGTCTTGTTCCAAACATTTTTGTTGCTTTGTCTGTGGTAGGGGTATTGGGCCTCCTTGGTCTTCCTCTAGATATAATGACAATCACTGTTGCAGCTATAAGCGTAGGTATGGCTGTAGATAACACTATTCACTACATGTATAGATATAAAAAAGAGATGAAGCTAACAAATGACCCTATGATGTCAATGAAAAATTCCCACATAAATGTAGGCAGGGCATTGTTTTATACTGCAGCTACTATAGCTATTGGTTTTTCGATTTTAGCTTTCTCTAATTTTTTTCCAACCGTTCTATTTGGAATTTTTACAAGCATGGCTCTCATTATCTCTTTCATTTCATCCTTAACTTTACTGCCAAATTTATTAGTCAAATCCAATCTTTTCAAATAGTATTATCCTATGGGCCCATTAAATGGAATTAAAATAGTCGAATTTGCAGGAATTGGACCAGGTCCTTTTTGCGGAATGGCACTTGCTGATCTAGGAGCCGAAGTAATAACTATTAACAGAATCAATGAAAAGGGTATTTACAATAAGTTTGATATTCATAATAGATCAAAGTATTCCTTAACTGCAGATCTTAAAAAAATTGCTACAAGAGGTGAAATTTTAAAGTTACTTTCTCAAGTTGATGGTTTGATTGAAGGTTATAGACCAGGAGTTATGGAATCCTTGGGTTTAGGTCCTGATGATTGTTTTAAGATTAATCCAAAGATTGTTTATGGGCGAATGACTGGTTGGGGTCAAGACGGTCCTATGTCTAAAAATGCAGGTCATGACATTAATTACATTTCTCTTACTGGAGCGCTGGGAGCAATGGGAAGAAAAAATTCTCCTCCATCTCCTCCGCTAAACCTGATTGGTGATTATGGTGGCGGAGGGATGCATCTTGCTCTTGGAATGACAGCTGCATTTGTTCATCAAATCAAGACAGGAGAAGGCCAGGTTGTCGACTCTGCAATGATTGATGGAACTTCTATGTTAATGAGCTTTTTTTATTCATTTAATCAAATGGGTTACTGGGAAGATGCAAGAGAGTCAAATTTGCTGGATGGGGCTGCTCATTTTTATGACACTTACGAATGTGCAGATGGTAAGTTTTTAGCTATTGGGTCTATTGAACCTAAGTTTTATAGTATTTTTTTAGAAAAACTTGAAATTACAGATAAAGATTTTTTAAATCAAATGGATAAAAGTAAATGGACGGAATTAAAAGATAAAGTAACAAAAATCATTCTTACAAAAACTAGGGATGAATGGGCTTTAATATTTGACAATACTGATGGTTGCGTAACCCCAGTTCTTTCAATTTCTGAAGCTCCGTTAAATGAGCATAATATACAAAGAAAAACCTTCACAACTTTGGATGGAGTTATTCAACCCAATCCCTCACCAAGGTTTTCAAAATCTGCATTAGGTATTAAACACAACTCAAAAGAGAAGGGTGCTGATAGCTCAAAGTTAATAGAAAAATTTAACCTAGACCCCAAAGCTTTTAATTAAAAAAGTTTATTGCATTCTCATATGTCTGCTTTATCAGAACTTTTTCATCTACGCGCATCAAAGATGCAATCTCGCTAGCTATATGTGGCAAAAAGGATGGTTCATTTCTGTTGCCTTTAACCTTAATATTTCTTGGGATTAAATAAGGGCAATCAGTTTCTATCATCAATCTTTCTAAAGGAATATCTTTAATAGTTTCTCTCAACACTTGATTTCGTCTTTCATCACATATCCAACCAGTTAATCCTACATAGAAACCGCTATTTAAATATTCATTTAGCTCGTCTCGAGAGCCTGTAAAGCAATGAACAACGCACTTAGGTAAATAGTTTTTATATTTATTTAAAACATTTATAAAATCTCTATGAGAGTCTCTTTGATGAAGAAAGAGAGGCTTATTATGCTTAATAGCAATTTTAATTTGCTCTTCAAATGCATAGACCTGATTATCATAGCTTGATATATTTCTAAAAAAATCAAGACCAGTCTCACCAATAGCATTTGGATTATGCTCTGTAACAAGCTTGTCTAAAATAGATGGAGACTCATCAAAAAAATCATTTGCATGATGCGGGTGAACCCCAGATGTAAAGTAACAATTATTTGGATACAAATTATTTATATCTAAGATTCTATTAATGTCTCCCATTTCTGCTGAAACAAGGAGAAACTTATCTACATTTTTATCAATAGCATTGACAATAACTTTATCCAAATCTTCGTCAAATCTGTTACTTGTAAAGTTGCATGCTATGTCAAATAGTTTATTCATAATTAAAGGTTTTATATATCCATAATTATGAACTAAAATCATAAAACATGAATCAATTTAATAAATTTCACTCAGCTATTTCTATTGAAAAATTATCAGATAGCTCGTTTAAAATAACCCCTGATAGAGATTATTTTGTTGGGAATACACCACATGGAGGCTATCTTAAAGCTGTAATGAATAATGCATTGATAACTTGCCTTCCTCATTCAACATCCATTAGCTCATCTATACAATACTTAGATAGAACTGAAGCAAAAGATGCATTTCTAGAAGTTGATATTCTTAAGGTTGGTCGAGGCAGTTCATCTGGATTCGTAAAGCTTGTCCAGGATGACAAAGTACGTGCAACTTTAACAGGCACTTGTTCTGATTTTGAACATATGAAAGGCTTTGATGGTTTGAATACAGCCATGCCTGAGATATTTAATGATGATAATCACAATCAATACAAAAGCTTGAACTATGACATGATTTCAGAAGGTTTCACCCCATCATTCATCAAGCAACTAGATTGCAGGGTTCATCCTAATCATGCTTGGTGGGATAGACCAGATAGAGAAGAGAGTGCTGAAGCACGTTGCTCAGCCTTTTTAGAAATGTCTGGAGGGCTTGCTGATCAATTTTGCCTTTTCTATTATTCCGATATTCTTCCTCCGGTAGTATCAAATAAATATGGGGCACTTGGCTGGATTCCAACTATCACCTTAACAACACATATACGCATGATGCCAACTACTTCAAAGTTGTTTGCAGACTTTAGAGCCTCAGATATAAGAAAAGGTTACTTTGAACAAGACGCAAGAATTTGGGATTTGAATGGAAATTTTGTTGCTTCGAGCAGACAACTGACTAGAATACTTAAATCGGATGAAAAATTATCAAAAATATAGGGAATAAAGATGCAATTTAAAGGAACAAAAAATTATATAGCAACAGAAGATCTTAGTCTGGCTGTTAATGCAGCAGCAGCACTTGAAAGACCTCTTTTAATTAAAGGAGAGCCTGGAACTGGTAAAACTCTTCTTGCTATTGAAGTTGCAGATGCAATGGGGCTGGAGTTAATCGAATGGCATATAAAATCAACCACTAAGGCTTCACAAGGTTTGTATGAATACGATGCGGTAACAAGGTTAAGAGACTCACAACTGGGTGATGAGAGGGTTAAGGACATAGCTAACTACATAAATAAAGGTAAGTTATGGGAAGCCTTTGAATCTGATAAACAAGTTGTCCTGTTAATAGATGAAATAGATAAGGCTGACATTGAATTTCCAAATGACTTGCTTCAAGAAATAGATAGAATGGAATTCTTTTGTTATGAGACTGGTAAAACCATCAAAGCCAAACACAGACCTTTAATTATAATGACGTCTAATAATGAAAAAGAACTACCAGATGCATTTTTAAGAAGATGCTTTTTCCACTATATACAATTTCCTGATAGACAAACAATGAACAAAATTGTTTCTGTTCATTATCCAAAAATAAAGAAAAAGCTTGTTGGTGAAGCGCTTGAAATCTTTTTTGATCTTCGTAAAATTCCAGGGCTTAAAAAGAAACCATCAACTTCAGAATTGATTGACTGGTTAAAGCTATTATTATCCGATGATATGCCTGATGAAATACTTAAAAATGCAGATTCGTCTAAAGCTATTCCACCACTTTATGGTGCGTTGTTAAAAAATGAGCAAGATGTTCAACTTCTTGAAAGATTGGCATTTATGTCTAGAAGAGAATCCGCATCATCTAAGTAAATGCTTATAAATCTTTTCCAAACTGTTAGAGCATCAGGTGTTCCATGCTCCCTCAGAGAGCTGCTGGACCTTTTGGGTGCTCTTGAGAAGCAATTAGTCTATGCAAGCATTGACGACTTTTACTATTTATCAAGAGCAATATTGGTAAAAGATGAAAAACATTATGATAAGTTTGATAAAGCTTTTGATATCTACTTTAAGGGTATTGAGAAGCTTGAGGATATTTTTCAAGCTCTTATTCCTGAAGACTGGTTAAGAAAGGCATTTGAAAAAGAATTAGATCCAGAAGAACTTAAAAAAATAAAGTCACTAGGAGGCCTTGACAAGCTACTTGAAGAATTTAAGAAGCGGTTGGAAGAACAGAAAGATAGGCATGAGGGCGGTAATAAGTGGGTCGGTACTAATGGCACTTCACCGTTTGGACATGGCGGCCAAAATCCAGAAGGCATAAGAGTTGGGGGAGAGGGTGGCCAAAAATCTGCTGTGAAAGTTTGGGAACAAAGGCAATATAGCAATCTTGATGATTCTATCATTATTGGTACCAGAGAAATGAAGATGGCTTTGAGAAGACTTAGAAAATTTGCTAGGCATGGCAATGATCTTGAGCTTGATATGGATGGAACAATTAAGTCAACAGCTAAAAATGCTGGTTATCTTGATATCAGAATGGTACCAGAGAGGTCTAATGCAGTTAAAGTTATTGTGTTCTTTGATGTTGGTGGATCTATGGACCCTTATATAAAGCTGTGTGAAGAGCTTTTTTCAGCCATTAAAACAGAGTTTAAACATTTAGAATATTTCTATTTTCATAATTCTATTTACGAGTCTGTCTGGAAAGATAATAGAAGGAGATCGCAAGAGAGATTTCTTGTACAAGACATTATTAACAAATACTCATCTGACTATAAAATTATTGTGGTTGGAGATGCAACTATGGCACCGTATGAGATCACAAATTCAGGTGGAAGTATTGAGCATTGGAATGAAGAACCAAGTGTTGCTTGGATTAATAGATTAACAGAACATTTTAATAATATGGCTTGGCTAAACCCAGTTCCTGATGATCATTGGGATTATTCCTCGTCAGTATGCATTTTAAGAGACTTATTTGAAGATAGAATGTATCCTTTAACCTTAAAGGGTTTAGAAAACGCAATGGGAGAGTTAACTAAATGAATACAACAAACAACAGTAGGGGCATTAAATGGGGGCCATTTACATTAAGAATTCCATTCATACATATTAGATTTAGAGCTGGTGAGTTTTTTCAAGGCATGGTTATTTCTGGAGCGACTGCATTTGCAGCTGTGCCTGTGGCAATGGGACTTGGTCTTAGTTTTGAAGAAGGAGTTGCTTTAAGTTTTATTGCTGGAACGTTAATAGCTTCTGGGCCTATATTATTTGGAGAGCCAATGGCTCCCGGATGGATAACGCCTGCATTACCTATTGTTATTGCTGCCTTTGCTGCTAAAGGTCAATTTACTGGTGTTTACGATGTAACAACTTTCCAATACATGGCAGCTATATGTATTGAATTCACCCTTCTTATTTTTATTTTAGGTGTTACAGGTTGGGGTAAAAGGTTAATACAGATTATTCCCAATGGGCTGAAAGCTGGAATTATTCTTGGTGCAGCCTTAGCGGCGTTTTATCAAGTTTTTGTTACAGATCTAGATAAGTTATTATTACAACCAATTTCAATGTTTGTTGCAATTTCCGTTTGTGTCATAACAACTTTCTCAGACCCTTTTAAAAGACTTGCGGTTAATAATAAATTTTTTAGTAAAGTGGGCTCTCTAGGCCTTCTTCCTGG
>Ga0208801_1000367_pt1 | contig 10000 bp, 9 predicted proteins | sample Colrivmet1370B02_FD_187626 | JGI IMG/M metagenome (GOLD analysis project Ga0208801, IMG submission 187626) | Estuarine microbial communities from the Columbia River estuary - metaG 1370B-02 (SPAdes) (version 2) | ecosystem: Environmental > Aquatic > Marine > Intertidal zone > Estuary | place...
TTTAGCACCCCCTGCAGACATTGATCGAACACTAACACCAGCTCGAATTATTGCCATGAAATGTATTGTAGCAATATTTAAAGGATTAAAGAATGATATTCCTGATCAAATTGGTCGTTATAATGACACTTATAATCCTAATTGCGTTGGAGATCACTTTACTTTATTAGGAACACCAACAATTCTTTTTGAAGCTGGCCATTATCCAGGTGATTATCAAAGAGAGGTAACTCGCAATTTAATTTTAAAAAGTTTTAAAATATTTTTTAATGCATTACTTATGGATAAAAATATTTTCAATGTTAATGAGTATATGAACATCCCTGAAAATTCTAAAGATTTTGTTGATTTACTTGTGAAAGAAGTTAATATAATTGATCAAGGGACGCTTTTTAAATCACAGAATTTAGGTGTTCGTTATCAAGAAAAGCTAGTAAATGGAGAGATATGTTTTATTCCCTTTTCGGTGATCTACGGCGATCAAATAAAATTTAATTCCCATCGAACAATAACTCTTCCAAGTGAATTAAAGGATATTCCTGTAATATTTGAAGTAGATAAATCTATTCAGATCAAGGAATTTGATGAATTATTTTCAATAATATTCTGATTTTACAGACAATTCTTCAATAATTTTGCTCATAATCATTAAATTTACCTAAAATTTGTATTATGAATAAAGTAAATTTAGATGAAATTGATCATCAAATTCTTGATATTTTGATAGATAACACGCGAATCCCTTTCACAGATATTTCAAAACGCTTGGTTATTTCCGCAGGAACAGTTCACGTTCGTGTAAAGAAAATGGAGGAATCAGGCATAATTAAAGGTTCTTCTTTGAATCTGGATTATGTTAAGTTAGGTTATTCATTTATTGCGTATGTTGGAAAAACGAAAACAACCTCAGAAGTTCTGAAAGCTCTTAATGACATCCCATTTGTTACTGTTGCTCACATAACAACCGGAAAATTTAATATTTTTTGTAAAGTTCGTGCTCGTGATACTCACCATGCAAAAGACATCATTTTTATGATAGACGATATTGTTGGGGTTTCTAGAACAGAAACTATGATTTCTATGGAGGAAAGTATAAATGATAAGAAGCGCTTAATGCACCATATTTTTAACGAACTTTAAAAAAAAACCTCTTAATGGCAAGAAAACCAAAAATAGAAAGATTTAAAGAAAAAATACTTTCCCGCTTCCAGATATACAATAGCCTGTTCTTAACCCTTCCTTTTAAAAATATAAAAAAAACATCTTTATTACTTCCATTATTTGCAGACTTTTGTCGAACAAGTTATGAGAAAAAAATAAACCCAAAAAAAATTGTAAATTCTTTTTTAAATTACTACACGCCAGATTTAAAGGAGGAGGAACAAATAGACCTGTTATTTAATTTTATTCAATATATTGAAAGACAGGTCGTTCTTTTTGATGCAATTGAAGATGCTGGCTTCCCATATGTTAATAATATGCATGGAAGAGGGACTCTTCGAAACATAAAAGAAGAGGCAAATAATAAGCAGCTCTCAGAAGTATTGTCAGAATATATAAAGCGCGTTAAAGTGCGAATAGTTCTTACAGCACATCCAACCCAATTTTACCCTGATAACGTACTAGTTATAATTAATGAGCTTTCGAGTGCAATTGCAAATGATGAGTTAGATAATATTAAAAAGCTTTTAGTACAATTAGGGAAAACACCCTTTTATAAAAAAGAAAAACCAACTCCTTTAAATGAAGCCATAAGTCTTATTTGGTTTTTAGAAAATATTTTTTATAATTCAGCAAGCATTATATATAATTATATAGCAGAGCATATTATTGATTCCAAAGAGTTAGACAATTCAATTTTTGATTTTGGCTTTTGGCCAGGAGGTGATCGTGATGGAAATCCTTTTGTAACTGCAGACATAACCTTAAAAACAGCAAAACGCTTAAAGTTTTCTATTTTAAGAAACTATTATAGAGACTTACGTAAATTAAAACGTAAAATCACATTTCCTGGTGTAGAGCAAAAAGTTATAAATCTTGAAGAGTCTGTCTTTAATGAATTGTTTTATCCAAAAAAAAATATTTCATTTTCATTAAATAATTTAGCATCAGAGTTAGAATTGGTTTTAGAAGCCATTATGAAAGAGCATAATGGATTATATCAAGAGGATGTTAAAGACTTAATTCATAAAATAAAGTTATTTGGATTTCACTTTGCAAGTTTAGACATTCGTCAAGACTCAAGGGTACACCATAAAGTATTTACTGAAATTGTCTCACACCCTGAAATTCAGTCTTATGTCAAAGGATTACCATTGAATTATAATAAACTAACTACCGAAGAGCGTTGCAAGGTTTTGTCATTAATTACTGGCGACATTTCCCCTAATATTTACATAGATGAAATTACTCAACAAACTCTTGAGAGCATCCGAGCCATGCAGCAAATACAGCAAAATAATGGTGAGCGAGGTAGTAATCGTTATATTATTAGTAACTGCCAGACACTAGAGAATATTTTAGAGTTATTTGCAATGTGCCGTATTAGTGGATGGAAAGAACCTACGTTAGATTTTATTCCGCTTTTTGAAACAATTCCAGATCTTAAAAAAGCTGGAGAAATAATGAAAGGTTTATTTAATAATCCAGTATATCAAAATCATCTAAAAGGGCGTAAAAATAAACAAACTGTTATGTTAGGTTTTTCTGATGGAACTAAAGACGGAGGTTATTTTATGGCTAATTGGAGTATTTACAAAGCAAAAGAAGTATTGAGTGAGCTGGCTACTGAACACGGAATTTCAATGGCTTTTTTCGACGGAAGAGGAGGTCCACCGGCCCGGGGAGGGGGTAATACACATGAATTTTATGCTTCAATGGGTGACACAATTCAAAATGATGATATCCAACTTACTATTCAAGGACAAACCATTAGTTCAAACTTTGGAACTTTAGATTCTTCTCAATTTAATTTAGAACAATTACTTAGTTCAGGGATTTCTAACAAAATTTTAAATCCAGGGAAAAATAACCTTTCTCCGGAAGATAGAGTTACTATGCAAGAAATGGCTGATTATAGTTATCAGGTATACCAAGATTTTAAGGAGCATGATATGTTTATTCCTTATCTAGAACGCATGTCAACTTTACCTTATTATGCTAAAACTAATGTAGGTAGTCGACCATCTAAAAGGGGAGCGTCTTCTTCACTTCAATTTGAAGACCTTCGCGCCATTCCGTTTGTAGGGAGTTGGAGTCAATTAAAACAAAATGTGCCAGGTTTTTATGGAGTTGGGACAGCTATTAACCAATTTGTGAAAGATGGTAAATTAGCAAATGTTAAACAACTATATAAAAATTCTCGTTTTTTTAGAACCTTACTTTTTAATAGCATGATGAGTTTAACTAAATCATTTTTTCAGCTCACAGCTTACATGAAAGAAGATAAAGAATTTGGTGTTTTTTGGGAATTGATTTTTAATGAATATAATTTAACTAAAGACTTATTGCTTAAAGTCAGTGATTTTAAATCGCTTATGGAAAATGAACCAGCCGGAAAAGCATCTATAAAAGCACGTGAAGAAATTGTTCAGCCATTGTTGACCATCCAACAATTTGCTTTAATGGAATTGCAGGAATTGAAATCTTTTAGTAATTCAGATTCTAAAAAGATTCAAATCTTAGAGGCAATGATAACCCGTTCTTTGTTTGGAAATATTAATGCTAGTAGAAATTCTGCATAATCACTTATGTGTTTGAGTAATATTGAAAAGCTTTTGAAAAGTACTCTTGTGGTACCTCAACATCAATTTTTGGTATTCCTATAGACTTTAACAATGAAAAGTTAATACGTCCTGCTTTATTCTTTTTATCGTGATGCAATAAACCAATTATTTCATTTTGTTCTTTTACTGATATTTTAACTGTCCCATAGTGATTTGAAAAGGTATTTTTAATGTCATTTGCTTCATCGATTTCAAGTCCGCTGCAATGGACTGATAAATATGCTTCTAAAACCATTCCAATAGCAATTGCCTCTCCGTGAAGAAGACGTTTCTTAGTGGGAGATGCCAAAAAATAAGATTCTATTGCGTGACCTAGAGTATGTCCAAAATTTAAAACCTTTCGCAATCCTTTTTCATTAGGGTCTAGAATAACCACCTCACTTTTTAATTTAATTGAAGTTTTAATGTAATCTGTAAGAATAGAAGGTGTTAATTTTTTAATTATTTTAAGTGAATTCCAATAATCAGGCGAAGCAATTAAGCCGTGTTTTAACATCTCAGCAAAACCACTTCGTATTTCTTTACTTGGAAGTGTACTTAACCACTCACTGTCTATAATTATTTTTTGTGGTTCTTGTATCGTTCCTATTTGATTTTTCAAAGATCCTAAATCAATTCCTGTTTTACCTCCAACAGAGGCATCAACCATCGAGAGAAGAGTAGTGGGTATGTTATAAAAATCAATCCCACGTTTAAAAGTACAGGCCACAAAAGCACCTAAATCTGTAACAACACCACCTCCTAGGTTAATTAGAGCACTATCTCTATCTGCCCCAAGTAATGATAGCTCATTCCACAAAGCCTCACAGGTTATAAGATTTTTATTTTCTTCTCCGGCAGCCATAGTTAAAACAGTGGGGTTTTCAATTTTACTGATTCTAACGAAACGGTTTAAACATTTTTCTTTAGTGTTAGTATCAACAAGAACAAAAACAGAACTATAGTTTTTAGCACTTAAAATATCAGATAAATTTTCAAGTCCTTTTTCTTTGTAAGAAATATTTTTTAGTTCTAGCATATTTTTAAAAAATACAAAAATAAGAGTTTTATAAAGTACATTTTATGGTTAATTAAAACTATTGACGTTTGAAGCTTTTTTTAATGCGATCTAAATCTCGTTTATTATCGCGATCTTTAAGTGTTTCTCTTTTGTCATACAATTTTTTTCCTTTAGCCAAAGCAATGTGTAATTTGGCCAATCCTTTTTCATTAATATATAAACGAATTGGGATAATAGTAAGCCCTCCATTTTTTATTTCTTTGTGTAATTTCTTAAGTTCTTTTTTGTTAAGCAATAGCTTTCTCTGTGCTTTTGGACGATGATTAAACCTTGTTCCAAAAGCATATTCATCAATTTGCATATTAACAGTAAAAAGTTCACTACGATCATTAAATTCACAGAAACTTTCAGCAATAGAAGCTTTGCTGTTCCGTAACGATTTTATTTCCGTTCCAGTCAGTACGATGCCAGCGGTATAGTTTTCGATGAGTTCATACTCAAACCGGGCACGCTTATTTTTTATGCTCACTTCTTTCTGCACCTTTCAAAGATACTACTAATCTCTTAAATTTTGTATTGGTTTTTTCTTTGAAAAAAACGTTTATTTGATCATAATGTAATTAAATATTTCATTTAATAATTACTGAGTTTTAATTTTATTGATTGAACTAATAAATATGTTAATTAGTTATGGATAACTGTCTTTTATTTTATACAATTGAGGCTATTCTACCACCACAAATTATTAATTTTACATTATAAAAAAATTAATTTATGCAACGTGATACAGTAATTTTTGATCTTATTAATGAAGAAAAACAACGCCAAATCAAAGGCATTGAATTGATTGCTTCTGAAAACTTTACAAGTCCAGATGTAATGGAGGCAACAGGATCTATTTTAACAAATAAATATGCAGAAGGGTATCCTGGTAAAAGATATTATGGAGGTTGTGAAGTTGTTGATCAAATTGAACAATTAGCTATTGATCGTGCTAAAGAATTATTTGGTGCTGCATACGCAAATGTTCAACCACACTCAGGTTCTCAAGCTAATACTGCTGTTTTTCATGCATTTTTAAAGCCTGGAGATAATATTTTAGGATTTGATCTATCTCATGGAGGTCATCTAACGCATGGTTCTCCTGTTAACTTTTCAGGACGTTTGTATAAATCCCATTTCTACGGAGTTGAAAAATCTACAGGACTTTTGAATTATGACACTATTATGTCGATTGCCAAAGAGGTTAGGCCAAAAATGTTAATTGCAGGAGCTTCGGCCTACTCACGTGACATCGATTTTTCTAAATTCCGTGAAATTGCAGATGAAGTTGGCGCATTCTTACTTGCAGATATTTCTCATCCTTCAGGAATGATCGCCACAGGCTTGCTAAGTAATCCAATGCCTCACTGCCATGTTGTTACAACAACAACTCACAAAACCTTGAGAGGACCAAGGGGAGGACTAATAATGATGGGGCAAGATTTTGATAACCCCTTTGGACTGACTCTTAAAAATGGATCGAATCAAAAAATGTCACATTTACTAAATATGGCTGTTTTTCCTGGAAATCAAGGAGGACCATTAGAGCATGTTATTGCAGCAAAAGCAATTGCTTTTCAAGAAGCAATTCATCCTTCTTTTAAATTGTATATGCAGCAAGTACAAAAAAATGCCCAAGCCATGGCTACTGCTTTCGTTGCTAAAGGATATCATCTAATTTCTGGTGGTACAGATAACCACATGATGTTAATTGATTTACGAAACAAGGATATTAGCGGAAAAGTTGCTGAACAGGCACTTGTAAGGGCAGAAATTACTACGAATAAGAATATGGTCCCTTATGATGATAAATCTCCCTTTGTTACTTCAGGAATTCGTGTGGGAACTGCTGCTGTTACTACCAGAGGTCTAAAAGAAGACGATATGAGTGGAATTGTTGATTTAATTGATGAAGTCATTCAAAATCATGAAGATAATGGTGTGCTTGAGGCCGTAAGAACTAAAGTTTATTCCTTGATGTCTGGGCGTGGGTTGTTTTATTACTAATACAAACGGTTAATATCTTTAGTTGATTTATGAAAATTAGTTAAATAACTGAAAAACCCTTTCAGGAATAGTTTCAAGTTCCATGGTCTTTGAATTGAGATAACACCACTGGGTAGAACATTGAGCTACTATAGTATTTGTATCTTTTAAATAAATCCTTACAATTCGTTGTGAGAGAAAACCTTCAGTTAATGTTACATGGGTTTTGAGAGTTAGCCAATCGTAAAGTTTAGCAGGACGTTTGTAGTCAATCTTGTGACTTCTAACCACCCAAATCCCAAAAGGATAGGGGTTTTTTCCGATAAGTGATTTCCAATGTGCTTCTGCAATCTCTTGAACCCAATGGAGGTATTGAACGTTGTTGACATGAGCTAACTCATCGAGATGATCTTTATTTACCTGAAGATTGTATTGATGGGTGTTACTCATTTTTTAGGTTCAATAGTTACTTCAAAAAGTTTACTCCAGTTTTTACCAGTAACAAAAAATGTTTTGCGTATTTTATGATAGGCAATTCCGTTTAATACATTTAATTGAGGATGTTGTTCCACAAGCTCTTTTAAACCAGAAAAATCGATAACTCCCTCAACAGCTCCGCTAGAAGGATCGATGATAACACCCACTTCTTTTTTAAATTGATAGGTATTGGCGTATATTTTACCATTTACCCACTCCAATTCATTAATGTTATTGAGAGGTCCTTTATGAGTCATTACTTCTATACTTCTCAATTCTTTATAAGTCTTTGGATCTAGTATCCAAATACGATTACTTCCATCAGATTTATACAACACTTTTCCGTCGTTACACAAGCCCCAGCCTTCTTTACTTGATTTATAGGGGAATGATTTTTCCATGGTAAGAGATTCCTTTTCATAAACAAATCCTTTCATAGACTTCCAGGTTAGTTGAATAACTTTGTCATTTAATATGGTTAAGCCTTCACCAAAATAACTTTCATCCAGTGGTTTGTCATTAATTACTTTCCCAGTTTTAAAATCTAGTGTTTTAAGCGTTGATTGTCCATTGAGACCAGTACTTTCATACAATAGATCACCAACGAATTCTAGCCCCTGAGTGTAGGAAGTCGTCTTATGTGGAAAGGTATTTAAAATATTGTAAGTATAGAGTTCAGGAGGAGCTTCCGCTAATAAAGTAAGTGAAGTTTCTATTGATCTTATTCCATAATCATTAGTAATAATCGCCTTTATTGTTTGAACTCCTAAAGGCTCATCTGTAAAAACATGGTTTTTATTAATAGTTTTTTCATTAAGATAAAATTGAATATTTTCATTTTCAATTTGATTTTTTAATTTCAACTGAAGTGTATCCCCCCAAACAACTTTTTTGTTCTTTATACCGGTACTTATTTTTAATATTGGCCTTTTAGGGCTTCCACATGTTAGAAGAAAAATAAAAGATAACAGGGGAAGCATAACTTTCATTGGAGATAGAATTGATAGTTAGATTTATTATGTAGCTGAAGACGAAATTAAGCATTTAAAATGATTGTTGAAATCAGATGAAGATCTTATATTTGTTACGGGCAAGTTCTACACAACCAGCTCCTGTTTAATTCCCCCAGGGTGGTAACACAGCAAGGGTAGATGGTCGTAGCGGTGTGATGTGGGTCGCTTGCCCTTTTTTTATATGAAGTATGTCCAACTCATACATTAAAGGAATACTAAAATGGTAAAAGTAGTTTTGATAACAGGTGCCTCATCTGGCTTAGGCCTGTCAACTGCATCGCATTTACAGAAAATAGGTTATCAGGTATATGGCACCAGTCGAAATCCAGAAAAAAACACAATTAACCTTCCTTTCCCATTAATTCCTTTAGAGATCACAAATAGTATTTCTATAGATTCATGTGTTGCATTAGTTTTAAAAAAAGCTGGTCGCATAGACGTTTTAATTAATAATGCGGGTGTTGGTATTACAGGACCTATGGAGGAAATTGATCTTAGTGCGGTTTCAGAAAATTTTGCTGTAAATTGTTTTGGTCCTCTTCAAATGGCTCAAGCTGTTTTACCAAAAATGAGAGAACAAAGTTCAGGTTTGATTATAAATATCACCTCTATTGCAGGAGTTATGGGACTTCCTTTTCGTGGTGTATATTCTTCATCTAAAAGTGCTTTTTCAATTATGACAGAGAGTCTTCGAATGGAGGTCAAGTCGTTTGGTATTGAAGTTTGTACTCTCGCACCTGGTGATTATAATACTGATATTGCTTCAAGGAGGTATCACGCCCCAGTAATTAAAAATTCACCATATCAAAGAATTTATAAAGAAAATTTAGATACAATGAATAAGCATGTGTCAGATGGAAATTCTCCGCAAGAAATTGCTTTTGCCATTGCTGAAATTATTAAAAAAGGAAAACCAGCAGTTCATTACCAGGTTGGTCCTTTTATGCAAAAGCTATCTAAAATATTAAAAGGCATTCTTCCAAATCGTATATTTGAAAAATTAATAATGAATCATTACAAACTTTAAATCACAGATATGAAATTTTTTATTGATACTGCTAACTTAGATCAGATTAGAGAAGCACAATCTCTTGGAGTTTTAGACGGAGTTACTACTAATCCGTCATTGATGGCTAAAGAAGGAATTACAGGTGAAAAAAATATTATCCAACATTATATTGATATTTGCGAAATTGTAGATGGTGATGTTTCTGCAGAAGTAATTTCTTTAGATTTTAAAGGCATGGTAAAAGAAGGAAAAATATTGGCAGCTCTACATCCACAAATAGTTGTTAAAATTCCTATGATTGAAGATGGCGTCAAGGCATTAAAATATTTTTCTGATGAAGGGATAAAAACAAACTGTACTCTTATATTTTCTGCTGGGCAAGCATTATTAGCTGCAAAAGCTGGCGCAACTTACATGTCACCATTTATTGGACGTTTAGATGATATCTCTACAGATGGTCTAAACCTAATTCAAGAGATTAGAGATATTTACGATAATTATGGCTTTGAAACACAAATATTAGCAGCTTCAATTCGCCATACAATGCACGTAATTGAATGTGCTAAAATTGGTGCAGATGTAATGACTGGTCCTCTTTCATCAATAAAAGGCTTATTGAAACATCCTCTTACGGATATTGGTTTGGCTAAGTTTATAGAAGACTATAAAAAGGGCAACTAGAGTTTTT
>Ga0208801_1000372_pt1 | contig 9928 bp, 5 predicted proteins | sample Colrivmet1370B02_FD_187626 | JGI IMG/M metagenome (GOLD analysis project Ga0208801, IMG submission 187626) | Estuarine microbial communities from the Columbia River estuary - metaG 1370B-02 (SPAdes) (version 2) | ecosystem: Environmental > Aquatic > Marine > Intertidal zone > Estuary | place: USA...
CAGAATTGGTGTTCACCCTGGCAGGTAGCACCGCACACTTTATACTGATAGAAATGGCCGAGCGTCACGATTAACGTTGGCCAGGAATGGCCTAAGGTATATCGTAAGACTGATTGCAGGTGCTCATCATGTGGATGCCTGCCCAATGGGTGCACACCAGTTCTTCGCCTACCACAAACAGACGGTCGTCAGGCAAAAAGTAACTGCCCGTTTCAGCTATCCAGTCAATCACCTGATTCTCGATCGGGGAGACGACCATAGGTGCCAAGCCAAACGTGCTCAGGTCTATCGTTAGGTCCTCGAAACTGTCGTTATACACCAACAGCTGCACCGTTTGGCCCTTGCAGGCAGATTCCTGAACGGTGGTCCAAGCCAAACCGCTGTAAACCATTTCTACCAAGGGTATCAGCGCCAAGGATTAAACATAGGCGACCAAGGCTGCACTGTTTCACGAAAGTGAACCTGACGCTCTTATCAAAATTAATCACCATAAAGATAGCATAGGCCTTGATGGCTTTATGGTACTGCCGGCGAATTGGGTGAAACGTTGCGGTGGACCAAGAAGTCGGTGTTTGAGCATATCGCTATAAAAGCATACAGCCTGTACAACGTCAGATAGGTCGCTTAATTTTCTAGAATATCGAGGGCTTAATCCATCGGACATAATTTGCTGCTATGTAGGCACAAATATAAAGTTAGGGCATATCAAAATGCCAAAAAAGTCAGTACTTTGTTACCATATTGGTCCTTTGTGTTAGTTTAGATTGCCTTGTAGATATTTGGTCAAAGTAGCACCCAGGAAGTCTTCTCACATACCTGACACAAGACTTTGTCTAGGGAAGTGGCAAGGAGTTAGGCAACGATAAATATGCATACTGTCACTGAAAGTAACATTGCCCTTGATCTTTTAAATTGAAGGCTACCATTGGTCTGATAATAATTTATACATTGTAATAGTGATAATTAATGAAAAATGACATTGAATTTCTAACAAAAGTTACGCAAGTAGTAGCCAAAATGGCAGAGTTGCATGTCCCAGAAGGCAGTGATCCGAGGGCAATAATTGACCAATGGATCCATGCTATTGCGACAGATAGCCAATTATATTGTGATGTGTCGGTTTCATCTGCGTCAGATTTAAAAAAAATAATCCTCGATTTGTTGAAAAAACATGGGCTTTTTACAACAAGGGGTGATTTTTTCGAAGTTGCATTTGGTGAATTGAAACTGAAGCCTCTTAAGGCTGTCAGTTTCAGATTTATTGATTTGTTTGCGGGAATTGGTGGGGTGCGTCTAGGATTCCAAAATGCAGGTGGTTCTTGCGTTTTTTCTTCCGAATTTGATAAACATGCCCAACAGACCTATTTGCAAAACCATGGTGAATATCCTTTTGGTGACATCACATTGATTCCGCCTAGTAGTATTCCAGATCATGATGTTCTGTTAGCAGGGTTCCCGTGCCAGCCATTCTCACATGCTGGCTTGAAGCTTGGTATCGAGGATACACGGGGCACATTGTTTCATGATATTGCTGAAATCATTAAGAACAAGAAACCGAGCTTTGCTGTGCTTGAAAATGTGAAAGGTTTAATTAGCCATGACAAAGGCTATACGCTAAAGGTTATTCTTCGGACACTCACGAGGATTGGCTATAGTTGCAACATTCCTAAGGATATTATTGAACACGGTACTACCAAACAGATACAAACGCTTGCAAAGGAAATGGTATTGAAATCGGTAGACTTTGGTATTCCGCAAAATAGGCAACGGATTTACATAGTACTATGGCGTGATGGAGCCATTGGCCGATTTGAGTATCCAAATCCACATAATTTAACTACGCGTGTTGGAGATATCTTAGAGGCGCATCCCGATCCAATTTTGACCATTTCTGACCGTCTTTGGGCAGGGCATAAGCGAAGAAAAAAAGATAACAAAATAAATGGAAAGGGTTTTGGTTATGGTTTGGTGACGCACGACTCCCAATACACCAACACAATATCAGCCCGCTATTACAAAGATGGCAGTGAAATTCTAGTTGATCAAGGTAACAAGAACCCTAGGAAAGTTAGTATAAGGGAAGCAGCTAGATTGCAGGGCTTTCCAGATATATTCGAGCCAAGTACTTCTAAAGTGCAAGCCTACAAACAGTTTGGTAATAGTGTGACTGTTCCTGTGCTGGAGGCTATCGCAAAAAGATTAAAAGGATACTTAAATGACATTAATTAATTTGAGTCAGAAATATGCTGAAATTATGCAGGATGTTAAGGCAGTAACATTTGCCGATGTTGAGCTGCCGTCAGCCTTCAAGGTCGAATACGAAAACTTTTTACGTAGCAATAATGCTAATGGCTATTCCAATGTTGAATGGGCGAGGTTTTCTACAAAAATCACAACGGCTACAGGTAAAACCATATTTCTAACAAATTTTTGGTTTTATATTGCCTCAGAGTTAGCTAAGTACTTAGAAGGGTTGATAGGTCATAGAGATCTTTTTTTAGAAATATATAAAGGAGAGGATCTCAACAAAGTGGCAACGTCACTAAGAAATGGTCAGACTAATGATGCTGATAAAGAGAGAATACAGCAGTATTTTACAGACCATGGTTTTTCGGATGGTGATTTAAACTGTTTCTTAACCTTTGTCACAAACTACAAGAGTTGGGGAGGGGGCAAAACTATAGATCGAAATGATTACTACGTCTCTCCTTTGCTACAAGCAGGCAATCTCCTCGCAGAAACTCAAAGCGCAATAGCAGAGATTGCAACTCAGTTTTCTGAATCGTCGTCGTTAAAACAATCATTTATTCCTATATTTATTTCGTCCAATAAGTCGAAATTGAATAGGACTACACTAATTTCTGAAAGCAAGCAAAGCCAGTTTGTCTACGAGTTAACGAGTTTTTTAGTTAATCAACAAATCGAAAAACCCCTTTTTGAATGTTTAGTTGAGAAGAATAAGGAGCTAGGAAGCTACAATATTGAAAGGAAAAATTGGCGGTTAACATCAATATTTAAAGTTTCTGACAAACAATGTAATGAAGAACAGCTGACAAGCGGCGATAAGCTACGGTTCTTTACCAAACCATTTGAGATACGCTCACGTTTCTACTATTTGTCTAATCAATGGACTGATGGAAAAGAATCTCGATTAGACATTCAGGCTCTTACCGCCATTTTCCACGATCTTTATAGTGATTATAGGATTATAGAAAATAGTGGCACATACATACTCGTCAAATCAAAAGGTAGAAATATTGAAAGCATGTTATCTAAACCTTTCCTATTGCTAGCTGGTTTATCTGGAACAGGTAAAACGCGGTTTGTTCGAGAGCAAGCGACGGCGACAGGAGCAATAGACACCACGTACTGTCTAGTCTCAGTGCGCCCAGACTGGCACGAGCCCTCAGACCTTTTGGGCTATACATCTAGGTTGAGCGGTGCCGCTGAATATGTAACCAGTGATGTTCTGAAGTTTATCGTCAAAGCCTGGCTTGCGATTTTACAATCTGGTTTGCAAATTAATGGGCGAAAAACCACTGGTGAAAAGACAACGCTCGACGCAGTGTTGCCTTATTGGCTTTGCTTGGATGAAATGAATCTGGCGCCTGTTGAACAGTATTTTGCCGATTATTTATCTGTTTTAGAAACCCGGGAATGGGAGTGGGACGACGACAGGTTTAGCTATAGTTGTGATTCGCTTTTAAATGCCTCGGTGATTAGAAGTTTGTCTCCAGCGGGTAAGGAAGATCTTCGGGATGCGTTAGGGCTTACCACTGATCCATTGGATCGCCAAAATGACAATCTGAAAGAGGTGCTTTGGGATCAGTTTTGTACATTTGGTATTGCCATACCCTTTAATTTAATTGTCGCCGGGACAGTTAATATGGATGAAACAACCCATGGATTTTCCCGTAAAGTACTCGACAGGGCTTTGACCTTTGATTTCGGAGACTTCTTCCCCAACGAATTTGGCGATTATTTCGCACCAAGAACCAAACCAAAATCGCTGAGCTATCCTATCTGGTCAAGTGCCATAAAAAGTAAAGGCGAATTACCTAACATCGACCAGAATGGCGTCCGAAGCATAGCTTTTTTGGAAGCTATAAATACCCTATTAAACGACACACCATTTAAATTGGCCTATCGTGCATTGAATGAATTATTGCTTAGTGTAATTAGCTTTCAACCAGAAGATGAAAGTGAACTTCAATCAGTGTGGGATGATTTTTTAATGTGCAAAGTGTTGCCTCGAATTGAAGGAGACACCGATAAGTTAGCGCATCTAGGGGACCAAAAATCACTGTTATCTGCGCTGGCAGAAATTCTTGAACGCGAATTAGCCATTATATGGACCGTTAATATAGATAGTCGGAAGTTTAGAGCAGACCTATTTCGACAAAGCAATGATGGAAGTGTCATTGAAATAGCATGCCGCAGCCAAGCAAAAATAAAGTGGATGCAGAATAGACTAGAGCAGTCTGGTTTTACCAGCTTCTGGCCGTAACCGACAGGGTGGCAGGGAATGCTTGAGATACTCAGGATCCAAACTGTCCAATTTACTTTGACAGTTTGGTGCGCTTCTTTAGAAAAGCGTCAGCAGGTTTACGATAAGACACTCGCCAAGCACGGTGGGGTTCGGAATATTTATGAAATTCGTTTTTCACCGGTAACTGGCTTAACCACTGATCCGCAGGTTCTGGGTGCCCCTAATGGAACCTTGGAATCCACTCTGGATAATTGCGAGTCGATTCAGCTCACAGAGCCACTCTTTTTTGAAAACCTACAGTACCAATTTGAATGGGAATTTACTGGCGTAAATCCTGAATCTGCAAAAGTTGTACATCGTTTAAAGGGAATAAATGATGGTTTCCGTTTTTCTAGTGGCAAGTCTAAAAGATTAGTCGGGACAATCAATACCGGCAATGATGTAGGGTGGTTTCGATTACCTATTTGCTATCAAATTGTCGCCCAAGAACATCGATTTGATATTGCCTTTGAAGTATTGCCGACAAAAATGAACTTACATAGCGACCTACCTGCTATGTACCAAACGATTGATAACACATTTCCTCTTTGGCGTTTTAGCTTGGTCCAAAACACCGAGCAAGAGGTTGCAAAAAGCAACCACAGAGGGGATTTTCCACTACATTGGTTGACCAATTTTGCCCTGCTGCGGGGGAAATTTGAGCAAGGACTTAAAGTCATTGCCAATGCACCACACAGCCGCTTGCAGACCAATGTGGTTTTTATAAAGGCCGACAAGCTAAAAGGGCGATTGCAGCACCGCCTCGTCGAAAATGTAAAAGAAGATTTGGCTAACGGCCAAAACAGTAAACGTTACCGAGTTGAAAAAAAACATCTAAGTGTTGATACACCAGAAAATCGCTTTATAAAAATGGTAGTCGGACACTGTAAGAGCCGACTAGCTATTTTTGAAAGTAAATTGCGAGAAACCAATCGAAAGCAAGACGGCCAGCGCTTATCGGAAGTCTTCTTAGACGAAATAGCTGCATGGCAGTTGCCGCTACATAAAATGCAGAAGCAAAGTTTTTTGCGCGAAGTAGGGTCGTTTCATGGGCTGTCGAGTGAGTCTTTGGTACTGCAACAAAAGACTGGGTACAGCGCAGTTTATCGTGTTTGGCAAGAGCTAAAATTTTACCTAGATGTGTTCTCAAATCAGACGACTGTGTCTATGAAGTCGGTCGCTGAAATCTACGAAGTATGGTGCTTTTTGACAATTCGGAATTTGTTAATTGACGACTTGGGTTTTAATGAGCGATCGCCTAAGCGACAGCCAAGATTGTTGAAAGGTGATCTGGAATACCAATTAAAAGATGGAATGGCAGGCGCTTTTGAGTTTGATCGGCTAGATGGGGTGACGGTAACATTGGCGCATGAGCCAGTTTTTCGTGCCAATAAGGGGGATATTCAAACTTATTTACTAAGTCAGAAACCGGACATTTTGTTGAAAGTCAGTTTTCCTGACGGTCAAAAAGTAACTTGGCTCTTTGATGCAAAATATCGAATCAAAACTGACAAAGGACGTTTTGATGTGGGAAACATTGATGATACGGATTACGTGCCCGATGATGCCATCAACCAGATGCACCGTTACCGCGATGCATTGATTCATATTGGGAAAAGAACTTTTTCAGATGCGCCATTTAAGACTAGACCGGTATTTGGCGCGTTCGCCCTTTATCCTGGCTCTTTTGACCAAACTGGAAAGAATCCGTACCAAGAAGCCATTGAACAAGTTGGTATAGGGGCTTTTGCTCTCTTCCCAAGCCCTAACCCAAGTGAAGGAAGGGCATGGTTAACCAATTTTCTAAAATTTCAGATAGGGCTAGAAGGAAAATTTACTGGATCAGAATTACATCGAGATGATTTGTTTATCCAAGAAACTGCCCGCATTCCATTTCACGGAATGAAGCAAGCACTGCACAGCGACTTAATATTTACGGTCGGACTGAACGATGATAGCGAGCGTGACCCCGAATATTTGACTGCTTTTGTGGAGGGCAAGGCCAAGTATTATCATATTCCACAAGCCACTTTTACAATTAAATTTAGACACCATGTTGCGGAAGAGATTAGGTATTTGGCTATAGCAACGAGGTCGGTTACTGACCCTACGAAACGCACAATAGAATCTATTTGGCCAGTTCAAAATATTGTTTTGAAACCAAGGAATGAAATTTCGAAAGAAAAGACGGGGCGAAAGGAATTAATTAGAGACGATCACTACTATTTATTTAAACTTGGGAAACCGCTTCGTCTTAGTGAACCAATTGTAGACGTTCCCACCGCGCGTTTCAGAGATTCAATGAAGCTAACGACACTGTCACGGATTGAGAAAGCCAGCGCCTTTAGTGAGATAGAAAGCGTCTATGAAGATGCGTTACGCAAATGAACAGAAATTACGGGGTCAAAGGAGGCTGCAACAAACTCTGTGTATCTTCCTCACTTTTACTTTCAAGCGAAATTGCGCTTTTTAAGCGTTGCAGAAATGGCAAATGTAAGGCTTGACCCCACTAATTCTTGTCCAGTAATCATAAAGGATCAGTAGTGAAACTGACGCCTCTGGGCTGCCTCACCAGCGTGTATTAATGATCCGAACTGATCTATACATTGGGATGGGTTGGAGGGGGTAGGGTTTATAGACAGAAATAGCCCTTGTTTCTGCGCCTTAATAGGCCACCCATCATAAGACTCCAACGGCCTTAATAGGACGCCCATCATTAGACTTGCTTTAAACGCTCCTAAACGGCAGTTGCCTTTAGAGGACAACCATCGTAAACGATGGGCCAGTTGTTACAATTTTGCATTGATTTTGTGGTTGTTTGGTATGGGAGTGCTTTATGATAGAGCAGTTCTTAGGATGGGTGTCCTATTAACTCCTGTGGGCGGAATCAGCATGTCAGATTTTCAAACTCGCGCGGTATTAGGCAAGCGTTGGGCCACAAATCTAAAAAGGAATCGCAAATGAGATGTCCGTTTTGCAATATTCAAGATGAATCGTGTGAACACCTTCTTCTAACAGTTGATACCACGTTCAGAGAAGCACAAAATGGTGCACTATACGAGTGGTTCTCCGATGCATGGGATGCGGTTTGGGAAAGAGAGGGAGATGATTTCGATGAATATATCGAGTTTGAAGAACTTCTGGATGTGGTGGATTTTTACGCTGACGCTGACGCTGACGCTGAGGCAGAAGCAGAAGGGGAGTTTGAAGGTGGGCCCGGACAGTCAAGCGGGCTTCGTTCGTTCTACTGTAGAGAAAAATCCCGTGTGGACGAAGCGGTTAAAAAGCTGCGTAGTAATTTGAATGGAAGTATTTCAAATCAGTTACAAGCGGAAGATGCGATCGAACATACTATGCGCTGGGTTTCTGATCAGAAAGGTAAATGTTCATTAGATGATGTGGTGCACCAATTACTCCAGCAACCAGGTGCAGTAAAGGTAATTGATGAGCGTCCGCTCGTAACGATTGTTTCGTTTGCCGATGGTTCAGGAGTAGGTGCGAACCAAAATGGGCTCGATCTACTAGAATCCACTCAAAATGGGGCCTAACAATCACATCAAATTAAGTGAAATAGTTTCGATCTAATCTGACACCGCATCTTGAAAAAGATGAGGGTTACCAGTTTGATATTGGGTGTCGAATCCAATCAAACTAAAAGGTAACCCTCATGTTGCATACTACCAATCCAATTATTAAACACAAAGCAGGTTTGCTTAATCTGGCTGAAGAGCTAGGGAATGTTTCTCGTGCCTGCAAAGTAATGGGTGTTTCTCGCGATACATTCTATCGATACAGTGAGCTTGTCGATAACGGTGGCATCGATGCACTTATCAATCAAAACCGGCGTGTTCCAAATATTCGAAATCGCGTTGATCCAGCAACAGAACAAGCTGTTGTGGAATATGCTGTAGAACAACCAGCGCATGGCCAAGTTCGAGTCAGCAATGAATTGAGAAAGCGCGGTGTATTTATTTCCGCCAGTGGCGTTCGATCCATTTGGTTGAGATGTGATTTAGAGAACTTCAAAAAACGTCTAAAAGCGCTAGAAGCCAAAGTTTCTGAAGATGGCATTATTCTGACCGATGATCAGGTTGCAGCATTAGAACGCAAAAAACTGGATGATGAAGTCAGTGGTGAAATTGAAACTCACCACCCTGGTTATCTGGGGTCACAGGACACGTTCTATGTCGGCAATTTAAAGGGGGTTGGGCGCATCTATCAGCAAACTTTCGTTGATACTTATTCCAAGGTGGCCTTTGCTAAGCTCTACACGACTAAGACACCGATTACGGCTGCTGATGTACTCAATGATCGAGTTTTACCGTTCTTTGAGCAACAAGAGCTTCCTATGCTGCGCATATTGACGGATCGTGGTACGGAATATTGTGGCAAGGCAGAACAGCATGACTATCAGCTGTACTTGGCAATCAACGATATTGATCACACCAAAACCAAAGTAAAATCGCCACAAACGAATGGAATCTGTGAACGCTTCCATAAGACCATATTGCAGGAGTTTTATCAGGTGACATTCCGAAAACACTTGTACGATAGCTTAGAAGGTCTGCAAAAAGATCTGGACGAATGGATCGAATATTATAACAATGACCGAACTCATCAAGGTAAGAAGTGTTGTGGGCGAACACCCATGGAAACATTACTAGATGGGAAACAGATTTGGCTCGAAAAGAATTTGAACCAAATCTAATCTGACAAGGCACCCAAAAAACTGGTGACTGTCAGATCAGGTCTGAACTACTACACGTTAATTGATATCTATTTGCCATAAATCAAAGATGGCAATTTTTAGGTCGAGAATAATCGAGTCCTAAAAAACTTTTGCTAATATTTGCATTGATGTTCACTTGCTTACTTTCCGCCGCTTTCACTGTTCTTTGCAGCGATGACTAAATAAGCACATTCAGGTAATTGAAGAGGATAGGGATATGAATACTTCTAAAACAAATAGAGAGCATGGTGCAGACAGCTTAATGGTTGAATGGACTGACGGCGAATAAGGAGGTCATAATGAAAAAGATCGCATTAGCTTTGGCCTTGCTTGGGCTGTCAGTAACAACATTTGCCGCTAAAGAACCTCGAACATTGGTATATACCTGTACTGCTACACAAACCACCGTTGGCATTAGGGACGAAAACGGACGTTTGCAGCAGTACCGATCCTCTAAAATGCCCGTGTTTCACCTTTATTGGAACCATAAATCACGGAAGTTTTTTGTAGATAAAGGCGACGTATATCTACTGGGACCGCATCTTCAGACTCGAAACTACATAGATGGTATAAAGTCGGATGTATATGTTACTAATAGCGAATACAGCTCATTTGTGATGGATAAGAAAGCATTGACCTTTGCGTGGACTGATATACAAGCACAAGGCTTG
>Ga0208801_1000377_pt1 | contig 9726 bp, 4 predicted proteins | sample Colrivmet1370B02_FD_187626 | JGI IMG/M metagenome (GOLD analysis project Ga0208801, IMG submission 187626) | Estuarine microbial communities from the Columbia River estuary - metaG 1370B-02 (SPAdes) (version 2) | ecosystem: Environmental > Aquatic > Marine > Intertidal zone > Estuary | place: USA...
ATTAGGTATCATTTTAAGACTTAATACAGCATCCGAAAAATACGCTGAAACACTTGGTAAAAGTGTAAGTCAATTAACTACTTATGAAAAGCAAGTAGCTGTAATGAATGAAGTACTTGAGCAGTCATCAGATAAGTATGGCGTTCTTATAGAAAACGGGGAACAAGTAAACCAGTACCAAAGACTACAAGCGTCTACAGTGGAAGCCCTGACTTCAACAATGGGTGTTTTCTCCAATGCACTAGAGCCCGTAGTTAAATTTCTTAGTGATTCTCCTAAGGCACTTTATTTGGCGCTGGCATCTCTAACAGCTTTCATAATAAAGAAGGCCGTTCCTTCCCTTAGTCATTTAAGCTTACAGCTTACAACTTTCGCGTCTTCAGCTGCTGCTAATGCTGCTGCTTCAGTTGCGAATTTAGCAACAAAGCAGGAGCACTTAGTAACAGTACAAAAGGCAGCCTCTGTATCTCATAAAAACTCCACAGCTGCGCTAAAACAATTAGCCCAAGGAATGAAAGATGCTGGCATTGCAGGTAAGACTTTGCTATCTGTTATGCATGATCTAGATAACCCAGCTAATCAGAAAAAGGCGTTAGCGTCCATACGAGCTACTATAAATAGTACTAAGGGTAAAGTTGGTGCAGATGGTACGGTAAACGTCGGCACACTTATAGGTAAGACTACTGGACCAGAGCTAGATGTAATGCGAGGCAAGATAGTTGATATTGTCGCAGGCTTTAAAAATGTGGGCACTGCAGCAACTGGTGTTGCTAGCAAAATAAAGGTACTAGGTGCAGCGACTGTAGCATGGGCCACGCAAGTTAAAACGGCATTTCTGACTACCACCGCTGCTGCTGTTAGTGCAAGCAGTCAAATGAGTATGGTTATAGCTCAGGGAGGCCTGATAGCAGGTCTCAAAAATTTTGGCTCCATTGTTACCGTAGCTTCTAAAGGTTTAGGAGTTCTAGGAGGCGCCGCAGTAGTTGCTGGTACTTCCATGGGTTTTCTACTCTCTGCGTTAGGTCCTATAATGTGGGGCCTTATGGGCATTCAAGCAGCACTAGCTGTTATAGAATGGTTCAAGTCTGACGAAACTAAGGCTCAAGAAGCTGCACTAGATAAGCTTAAAGACGGGTACGGGGAGCTTGCAGAGTCTATAGAGAAATATGGTAATCACCTTACAGTACTTAGCTCAATCGAGACTAAAACAGTATCCGATTCCATAAAAAGATTTAAGTTCCTAGCCAATGCTACTAAGTCATTCGCTGACGCAATTTCAGCATCTTGGGAAAACTTTTCAGCTACTATACAAGTAGATTACTCAATCATTCCGGGAGATAACCCTGACGTACGAATAAACGACAAGTTACGAGAGCTTCAGGAAGACTTTCTAAATGATGGTGGCGCAGACAAGGTCAAAGGCAGTGCTTTGAAGTTCTACGAAGATAAACTTTCTGGACTCACCGCTGGTAGTATTAAAACTATGGATGAGTTAGCGGAAAAAATGAAGGAGTTTGACGGCGATGTGGTAATTAATATAACTAAAGCGTCTAAAGACAACTTCATAGAAACGTTTGGTAAAATGTCGGAAGGTGCTAAAAAGGCCGTAACAGACGCGATCTCCACTGCAGGTCTTACAGATACCTTTACAAAGGTAGGTACAAAAGGGGCTGATGTAACCACTGCAGAAATTACAGCACTAGTTGAAGTTATTAAGAACACGTACCAAGAGTACGCGGATATAACCAAGAAGTACTCAGATAGTACAACTGCTTTTTCTCAGTTGCCTGGTAAAGACGTTACTGACTTCTTTAAAACTATTTTCCCTAGAGCACTAAGCACTACTGAAGCTGCGGCTTTTGCAATGAGAGACACTGTAGACGATATGTCATCCAGCTTCAAAAATATGAAAAGCAGTGATCTAGACGTAAAAACTTTGCTGCAACAGTCTAATCAACTGGCAGAGGTTACAAGGCGTTTGGGACTTACCCCATCTGCTAACCTACTGGTTCAAAAAGACCTCGATGATTACGCTAAGGGCCTTATAACACTTGAGGAACTTAGGGCTAAGCATGCTAAGTCTCTTGAAGATCATTCTGATACAATAGAGGATTACGCCAAGTCTCTTGCACCTTTAGTCACTAAAGGCCTGGGTAATAAACTACTAGTTGATACAAAAGCCCACACTGCAGCCCTTAACGCCCATAATCAGGTTCTAATAGCCTTCAATAATAAGGCTAAACCAGATGCCGAAGATGAAGCTCTATTAGCAGCCTCTAAAATAGGCAAGGCAAAAGCCGAATTACAACTATTAAAAGAGCAGATGGTTGAACGGAACGCTATAGCCGAGAACGAACTACTAGTAAATGGTATGGGTGATAAAAGAGAAGAAATTCTTCATAATCAACATAAGGCTCTTGTACAGAACTACAAGGACGTTTACGAACAAACAATTCTTGCTGGAAAATTAGAGGATTATGAGAAAGAATCCCTGAAATTACTAAGAGATCACCTAATAAAGGCTGCTGAGTTAGCTGAGGCTGAGAGAATAAGACTGAAAGGGATTACTGATTATAATGATCAGTTAAAGATAACCACTGCTGAGTTGTCACTACAAGCGGCCATTATTAAAGCTACTAAACTACCAGGCGCTATTAGTACTAATGCTAGAAAGGAACGTATTGAAGCTGCTATATACAGGCAGGGTGGAAAAGCTACAGTATTGCAGGCTAAGGCATTAGCGAAGATAAATAAAGAAGCGGCTCTTGACGTCCTTGCTATACAGAGAGAAGGTTTAATACTTGCTAACAAGACCGCCACAGACAACCTAGGATCTGCAAATCTTGCCTACAACTCCCTTCTAGATAAAAACGGTGACCCTAAAGAAGGTGTCACAGACCAACAGATGAGGGATGCTACGTTAGCGCAAACAAACGCACAGCAAGCAGCTGTCGTTTCTGCTACTAACCTAGTCAGGCATGATAATGTAACTGCACCTAACGCCGCAACAGACGCAGACTTAGAAGAGAAGAAGGTTGCTAGTGCTGCTATTTTAGAACTACTTGCTGAACAGCAAGCAGCACGCGATGCGAATACTGCTAAAACACTACGCGATACGGAACTGACTAGTCAAGCAGCTCTAGCCGCTGTAGCTAAAGATAGAGATGCACATGATAGGTATTGGGCTACTCAAGGAACTAACAACTCTGAACAGCGTATTCTTGAAGAAGATAGACTGAGAAGACGAGAAATCGCTGCGGGCTTTACTGCCGAAGAAAACTCTTTACTAGTACAACAGGCAGCTGTGACAGCACAAATTGCAGCTCTAGAAGCTGCTATATCCAACTCAGATACTATTGAATCAGACAAAGTTACACTTCGGGCTGCTTTAGCTAAGGCTCAGAGCGAGCTACAAGTACTGAAACAAGAACGTGCAGCCGGTGTAGTTGCTGAGTATAGTAAACAGGAAGGCGTAAATGCTGACTCTAGACAAGCTCAGATAGATCACCCTGCGTCAGTTTCAATGGCATGGAAGCACGCTTCTCAGGAAATAGGTAAGAACCTTAAGTCCATCGAAGAAACTTTCGCTGACGGACTTATTGCAGGTTCTAATAAGTTTGCTGATAGCTTTGTAGACTTGATAGCTGCTGGTGACCTAACTGCAGAATCCTTCGGACGAATGACTGCTAGTATCTTGGCAGATATGGCTAAGATGATAGCTAAGATGTATATCATGAAGGCAATCCAAATAGGTATGGGCAGCTGGGGCGGCCCTAGTGGTAGTGTTGGTTCTGCTGCTTCAGATATGGGTGCTGGTGGTCATGGTCCTGGTTCAGGTAGCATGATGGGTATGGCGCGAGGTGGTGTAGTAGATAGACCTACTCGCGTACTTTTTGGGGAAGCAGGAGCAGAAGCTTTTGTACCTTTACCAGATGGTAAGAATATCCCTGTAGTTATGAGCCTACCAGAAGGTGGCGGAAACGGCGTTACCAACAACGTTAACGTTAGCGTTAGTGTAGAAAGCTCTGGAAAGACTAGTACCACGAGTACTAGTGACAACTCCGGCGCAGCTAGTACAGGTAAGTTAATTGCTTCTATTGTGCAGCAAGAACTAATGAAACAATCTAGACCTGGTGGTCTACTAAATAGAGGTTAAAGATGGCAGATGTTTTTGAATACATTGGCGCTGGTGGAGTAGACCTGTTTATACCATCTTCTGGGTATTCTAAACAGGCTAATACTAGAGTTAGGGCTATAGAGTTTGGGGACGGTTACGCACAACGTTCCCCAGATGGTATAAATAATACTAAGTATACTTGGGAGCTATCCTTCAATAATAGACGATACGACGTCATAAATGACATTGAAGCGTTTTTTATTGATAAGCAAGGTAGTCGACACTTCTTGTGGACTCCGCCGGATGAATCGGTGGAGTACACAGTAGTTTGTGCGAATTGGAGTAGTAATATTGGCTCTCCACTTCATAAGTCACTTAGTTGTACTTTTGAGCAGGTATTTGTCTAATGGCGCATCCTATACCTCCTTTAGTAGAGACACTTAGTTCTCTTGAACCAACTTCTATGGTCACGCTCTATGAGATTGACTTTAGAAGCTTGGGTCTGTCTCCTGATATTAGCACTACCGTATACGTTGATGTTGGCCCTTCTTTTGGGTCGCAGTTTAATACTCCTATAAACACTCCTATTGATATTCAAATTCCTTCTGTAGGAACTATACTCCTATCCGGTGCGCTTACAGTTACCGGAGGCGTAGTAACTCGGAAGTTTAGTGATACAGTAACATTAACACCAAACCCTGGATACTCGGGCCAAGTGGCTATTACTGTACTAAGTTCTGAGGCTATAATATTTTTTCATAGTGGGCTTAATGCTCTAAACTCTTCCGTGGTATGGCAAGGTAATAAATATCAACCCCTCCCGATACTTGCGGACGGTTTCGAATCAAATCCTAGTGGACAACTACCTAGACCTAGATTAGTAGTCGCCAACGTTATGAGTATAATTAGTACTTATATAGAATTATTTGACGACTTGTTGGGTGCACAGGTTACACGCAGAAGAACTTTTGCTAAGTATTTAGACCCTATAAACTTTGAGGGTGGGGTAAACCCTTATGCAAGCCAAACTTCTGAACTACCTCCGGATTTGTATAGAATAAATAGAAAGATGATGGAAACTAAGCTTCAAGTAGAATTCGAACTAGTAGCAGCTTGGGATATCGAAGGCGTACAACTACCGAGAAGACAGGTACTACAAAACTTGTGCTCTTGGGAGTATAGGAGTACAGAATGTGGCTATAGGGAAGAAGGTGGAGTAGCGACCGCCTTAGATATACCAGACCCTCACCGAGAGAACGATAGTTGTGGTAAGCGACTTACAAGTTGTAAGTTAAGATTCCCTACAGGTAGTTTACCCTTCGGCGGGTTCCCAGGAGCGGGAGTATCTAGATGAGTTTTATAAACCCAGCAGTACTACACGCTAGGGCGGAAGCGCCTAAAGAGTCCTGTGGTTTAGTAGTCCAAGTAGGAACTTCTGCTGAGTACGTACCTTGCAATAACATCTCCATGGACCCTGAGAACGAGTTTATACTTGACCCACAGGATTACGTGAAAGCCGAGGACAAAGGCAAAATTTTATCGGTAGTTCACTCCCATAAAGATAATAGCCTGCCTAGCGAGTTTGATGTAAGTTCTTGCAACAGAGGCAGTGTACCTTGGGTAGTATTAAACACCTTAGATGGTACATACACTACTATACAGCCAGTAGACTACACGGACCTCCCATTAGAGGGGCGGCCTTTTGTTTACGGTATTCTCGACTGCTTTACTGTAGTACGAGACTACTATAAACGAGAATTAGACATAGTTTTAAAAGACCCACACAGACCAGAAGACTGGTGGAATGAGCCAGGTATGAATTTGTATGTGGACAGTGCGGAACAATGGGGCTTTCATAGAGTCCAAGAAATTAAAGAACACGATGTAATATTGATGCAGATGGGCTCTAAAGTAGCTAACCATGCAGCCGTCTATATAGGAGACGGACAAATATTGCAACATCTAGATAACAGATTATCTAGGGTGGACCTATACGGAGGTTTTTGGGTGAAGTGCACACACAGTATTTGGAGGCACAATGGCAGAAATTAGACTATATGGACACTTAAGAGATAGTTTTACCGATAAAGTAACATTGCTAGTGTCCAGCTTTCCAGAAGTAATACGAGCACTGAGTATGAACTTTCCTACCTTTAGCTCTGAGATGGAAAAAGATAACAGACAGTACAAGATATTTATAGATAACTCGCAACTATCTGCAGATAATCTCAGTTTATCGCCTATAGGTGATAACTCAGTAATTAAAATCGTACCAGTACTGGAAGGGGCCGGAGAAGGTAAGGACCCTATGGCTATGATACTTATAGGGGCAATGATAATTGCTACTGGAGGATTCGGCCTAGTAACACTGGCAGGGGGAGCAACAACAGGACTTGCCGCTTTCGGAGCTAATATGGCGATGGGTATAGGTTACTCTCTTATTGCTGGAGGTATTGCATCCTTAATGCAAGAAGGACCAGCGGAAGAGGTAGACCCCAATAGTTCCACTATAATAGGCCCCGTTAATACTACGGCACAAGGTGCTGCCATTCCTATAGGGTACGGAAGAATGAGGATCGGTAGTGCGGTAATTTCCGCAGCTATAGATATAGATCAGGGCTTAAAAGCTACCATAGGTACTGTAGCGGGAACTTTACATGTTCCACCTGTTGATGAAACTGATGAAACTTAATAATAGAGAGTAAATAAATGTCTAAACCAATAATTGGTAGAGGTGGTGGTGGTAAAGGCGGAGGCGGTGGTTCTGAGTCCCCTAATACCCTAAAGTCTCAATCCTACGCTAACATAATAGACTTACTCTGCGAAGGCCCGATAGAAGGGTTTTACCATGGTGCAGGTGAAGGAGAGCAGGATATATACTTAGACGGCGTCCCTCTCAAGAGGCCTGACGGCACCTACAACTTCAGCAACTACGCTTATGAAATGCGGTCTGGTACTCAGGACCAAGATCATCTAAATGACTTTCCTATTGCAGTACCAAATATCGTCAATAAGATAACGTCATATGATACTCCAGCTACTACTACTATCTACAATACTGAGGTTGCTGATGCTTTTAAAGTCATAGTAAGTGTAGACTCTTTGCATGAGTCTGACAAGGAATCTGGTGACCTATACGGCCACTATGTAAACTACAGTATATCTTTAAGCATAAACAATATAGATTTCATACCGCGAGTTAAGGATAGTATTGTAGGCAAAACGATGTCTGCGTATGAAAAAGCTGTAACTATTGACATTCCGAGTGATTGGCAAGGTAAGCCTATTTATGTACTCCTCGAGAGACTCAGCCCTGATGACATAAAATCAGCAGAGACTAAGGGTGATATAAATCAAAGCAGTCTTCTTAGACTTAAAACCGTTACTACGCTAACGTATGATAAACTAACTTACCCTAACTCAGCTCTTGTTGCGCTCAATATAAACTCTGAGTACTTTTCCAGTGTGCCAACTAGATCGTACGACCTGAAACTTATGCAGGTTCTGGTTCCGGCACCACCATTTTACAACCCAGAGACTAGAGAATACAATATTTCTGGTGGGATGCACTGGGATGGAAGCACTGTACTAGCTTGGTCAGATAACCCAGCATGGTGCTTCTATGACCTATTAACAAACTCTAGGTACGGGCTGGGTAAGTACTTAAAGCCTCATATGATAGACAAATGGGAACTATTTAAAATCGCTAAGTACTGTGATGATTTAGTCCCTGATGGTTTTGGTGGCGAAGAGCCTCGATATACCTGTAACATCCTGATAAACTCAAGAAAGGAAGCTCTTAATGTAGTCAGGGATATGGCTAAAATATTTAGAGGTATGGCGTATTGGTCGGGAAGTCAGCTAACCTTCGTTTATGACCATGAAGATACTCCTGAGATGTTATTCACAAATGCTAATGTAGTGGATGGCGTCTTCTCTTACAGTGGTAGTGCATTAGCCGCTAGGAAGAGTGTAGCACTAGTTACATGGCAAGATCCAGAGGTTGGCTACGAAAAAGTAATAGAGTATGTAGAAGATGAAGCGGCATTACGTAAATATGGATATAAGGAAGCTTCACTTAATGCTATAGGCTGTACCTCTAGAGGACAGGCTAGAAGATTAGGAAAATGGTTACTGTTTTCTGAAAACTACGAAGGCAACCTACTGGGATTTAGCGCAGGAAACATTGGAGCGTCTTTAAGACCTGGTTCAGTAATTTCTATATCTGACAGAACCAAAGTAGCTAGTAGACTAGGTGGCCGTATAGTTTCTGTGTCCGGTAATACCGTTACAATAGATCAAAGCTTATCGTATACTGTAGGGTCGGAACTACTGGTTGAAATACATACACCAGTAGTAGAAACCTTACCAAATAATACTACGGAAATCCCTTCAGTAAAAGAACGTCACATAGCTACTATTGAAAAAAGAACCATAATTGGAGTAACTGGAAACGTAGTAACTCTAAGTACTAGTTTTGGGGCAGGAACGGAACCACTCCCTGGCAGTATGTGGATAGTTAACATACCTGCAACAGTAGAGCCGGCCACTTTTAAAGTGCTGTCTATATCGGAGAATACAGATACTGGGGTATACGATGTAAGTGCTGTAAAGTACTCGGTAGGTAAGTATGGCTATATAGAAGAAGACATCCCATTTACACCAAGAGTAACCTCTAACCTAACGTTAGCCCCAACTCCTGTAAACGCAGATTCAATGACGATAACTGAATCGTTGTATAGGGCGGGAGGCGCAGTACATAATAAAGTAGAGTTTGACTGGGCAGATGTACCAGGCGCTTTAAACTACTCTGTAGAGTATAAGCTAGGTAATAACAACTGGGCAGTACTAGATAGAGAGTGTTCAGTTTCTTACACAGAGTTACTTAACGCAGCACCTGGTAAGTACACCTTCAAAGTATCTACTAAGAACTCCTTTAATCGTAGGTCACCTTTTGTAGAATCTGCTGTATACTCAGTGCTAGGCAAGACGGCGCCACCTAGAGACGTTGAGAACTTCACGTTCGCACCCAATAAGGCTGGTGTACTACTGACCTGGGATCCAGTACCTGACTTAGATCTGCATGGATATGAGCTAAGGTATGGAGATTCTTGGGACAATGGAGTGGTGGTCGATGTACTAACAGCCACTAGAGCGCTTATTACTCTAGAGGACCACAGTACGTTGGGCGAATATCAACATAGTTATCACATTAGAGCCATCGACACAAGTGGCAATTACTCAGAAAACGTTAAGTCGCTACACGTAGTCTTTCCTCCTATACCTCGAGTATTTGGTTTTTCCTGCGTGCAAGCACTCAGTAGACTAGAACTTGCTTGGAGGCCTTCCAATGATCCGTACCTTGCAGGATACGAAATAAGAGAAGGTGTTGAGTGGGCACAATCCTCCCTAATAGCTGTAGTAAATTCTACTCACTACTCTATACCTTATGGAGGGCAAGGTACTAGAACTTTCCTTATCAAAGCGGTTAGTTCGTTAGGTATTAAGTCAACTATAGCGTCATTTGCTACTACCGAAATTGCTCAACCTACGGATATGAATGCTGTATTCCTACAGGATGAAAAAGAGGATGATTGGCCAGGCATTAT
>Ga0208801_1000384_pt1 | contig 9608 bp, 9 predicted proteins | sample Colrivmet1370B02_FD_187626 | JGI IMG/M metagenome (GOLD analysis project Ga0208801, IMG submission 187626) | Estuarine microbial communities from the Columbia River estuary - metaG 1370B-02 (SPAdes) (version 2) | ecosystem: Environmental > Aquatic > Marine > Intertidal zone > Estuary | place: USA...
CTACAGTATTACATTATTTTGCAAATAATTTAGAACAATACAACTTGTATTTAGATTATAAAAATAAATACACTTACAAAGTTTCAAGTGGTTATGGACAAAAAGGTAATGTTTTTTTGAAAGCATTACGTGATTTGGATATGTTGAATAATAAACATATTCCTCATATTTATAAATGCAATACTAGAGAAAATAGATTAAAATTACTAGCTGGATTTATAGATGCAGATGGTCATTTATCTAAACAAAATGATTTTGAAATAACACAATGTGAAAAGCATGAAAAATTACTTGATGACATTATTTATTTAGCTCGTAGTTTAGGATTTACTGCTTATAAACATGATAAAAAGACTTCTTGGACACATAATGGTGTTAAAAAAATTGGAAAAGCATTCAGAATACATATAAATGGGGAAGGTATAGAAGAAATACCTACTTTAATTCCTAGAAAAAGGGCACAAAAGAGAAATGATCGTGTAAATGCATTAGTCAGTCAAATTAAAATTACTCAATTACCTGAAGACCGTTATTTTGGTATTGAATTAGATGGAAATAATCGATATGTATTAGGAAATTTTATTGTTACACATAACAGTTTTTTAACAAGAGACATCTTTTTTCATCACCGAGATATACCTTCTGGTATAGTATTTTCTGGTACAGAAGAAGCATCTCCATTTTTTGGAGATTTTGTCCCAGATTGTTTTATACATTCTGAATATGACCCTGAATTGATTGATAGTATTATGAATAGACAAAAACGTAAAATTAGAGAAGCTAAAAACCAAGGTCTTTCAGAAACTGGAAAACATCAAAGTAATAATTTGTTTATTGTATTAGATGATATGTTACATGATGCTGCAAGTTGGAAAAAGGATAAAACAATTAAAAGTATTTTCTTTAATGGAAGACATTTTAATTTTCTCTTCATCTTAACCATGCAATATGCCCAAGGTATCCCACCTGAGTTAAGAAGTAATATTGATTATGTATTTATCTTTAACGAACCTTCTGTTGCAAATCGAAAAAGAATATACGATGCATATGGAGGAATGGTGCCATCGTTCGAGCACTTTTGCAATATTTTAGATGCATGTACTCAAGACCATGAATGTCTAGTTATTAAAACTTCTGGAAATAGTTCAGATTTAAAAGATCAAATTTTTTGGTATAAAGCATCAGCGCATACAGATTTTCGTGTAGGACATACAAAATTTTGGAAATATCATAGTTCTAATTACAATGAACGCTATGAAGAAGAAGACGAAAAAAACCAAGAACATTTAGATAAATTAAAAAAGAAATTTGCAAAAACAAGAAAGTTAAAAGTCATTGTTTCTAGAGAAGGAGAAATAGTTGGATATAAACAAGAGGATGAATAAGAAGCTTTACCAAAAATTGAATAAATATATATAAATATTTATATATATATATATATATGACTTGCCGTCTATCGACATCTTCGGTAAAGGTACCTAAATTACCTATTGAGATAATGGATGAAATTGTATTATATACGTGTGATATACAAATAGCTTTTATTTTAAAACATCATATTTCTCAATACGTATTTGATAATATTAATAAAAAATTTTTAATTTTTGGTGACCTTCACAGAAGCAGAGCTTCAGCTCGGCAAGGTGACATTCACAGTAGCAGAGCTTCAGCTCGGCAAGGTGACCTTGATATACAAACTGATAAAACAAAAATTATAAAAAATACATTCAAAAAGTTTTGGTTATCAAGAAAAAATATAAAAAAAGATACCTTTAATTAAATAACATCATTTTCTTTTAAATATTTATACGTTCTACTTCCAATTTTAACACGCCTTTTTGTTAATGGATTTATTATCCATTCACTTTCTCTTTCTTCTATTTTTTCCTCTACAATTTCATCTTTTATATCTTTTCTACACATGGGACATATTTTATTATTTATCTCAACATGCGTTTTTAAACACATTTTATGAAATTTATGTTTACATTCTAAAGTAACGACGTCTTCGCTTTCATTTGTGTCAAAACAAATAGAACAAGTGAAATCTTTATTTAAAAACATTTCAAATGTAAATTCATCGTCTTCATATGCGTCTCCATTATTTTCGGTAAAATATACATAGTTGTAGTGATCTTGTAATTTTTCAGAAATAGTTTTATAATCAATTATAAAATTTTCAATTTCAAAACAGTTTGTATTATAATATCCTCTCTGGTACGTTTCATTTAAATGTGATAATTCTGTAAAAATACTATCTATATTTAACAATAAATAATTATACATGTATTCTTTAAATGTATCAATCTTTTCATATTGAAGATATCTAATTAAACATGTAATCCAAGATTGATGTTGAACATAAATAGTATAACTAGGATCATCTCTACCACCAGGCTCATAAGTATAAGGATTGTTGTCTAAAAAGGAATGAAATGTTAATAGGATTGTTTCTATTCCCATACTTGAAGTCCATTTTTCATTTTCTGATGGCCACGTGTTTAAAATAGTACTACAACATTTACCATCTTGATACATATTTGGATGTATTCTAACACTGCCATGATTTACAAATGTTACTTTTGGTGGTGAATGCGGATAATTATCAGGAATTTCAAAATCTAATCTAATAAATTTATGTCGATAAACAGAATCATATGGTGCTTTTATAATAGTATGTAAAATATTTATATTTGATTCATCTTGGTAAACAATATAGTCATTTTCTAATAAAGGTATTTGACTTTGTTGCAAATATAATGATCTAACTTCCTTTCTAAATCTTTTATTCATTTTATTTACCAAAGGTTTTTTGTTTATCTTTTATATTTATAAAATCAATTTTTAAACTATTTTTAAACTATAATCAACTATAATCAACTATAATCAACCTTTTTTTTTTAATGTCAATTTACCAGTTTTATATAAAGAAAAGAGATGGTCTTTTAATATATCCATTTTTTCTTCTTTTTCTTTCTTTTTTTCTAATTCCTTTCTTTTTATCTTTATCATTTCTCTTTCTTCTCTATTTCGAGGATAATCTTTATCTGGTACATAAATAATATGATCTTTTAATTGAACACTCCATGTTAAATTTAATTTCGGATTTACCAACATGATATAATCTGGATATTCTACTTTCATTAATAGTCCACCTACTCTAAATTTTTTATTATTTATATTTAAATATCGAATCCATGTTTTAAAAGGAATTACTCTTTCTAATATTCTTTTCTCCTTTAATGTTTTTAAAGCAACATAATTATCTAATTGATGAACCATATCATATCCTGTCATATGATCTTGTTTACTACCATATTTTGACTTTTTATACCCAGAATCTACTATACTAACAAAACGATCTTCTTCGTTATCTCTGTGATCTTCTTTGTTATCTTTACCTTCTTTATCTCTGTGATCTTTACGATCTTTACCTTGTCGTATATTTTTCTTTTTTTTTGTATAAATAATCTTTTTATCATCGGAGCTTGAAAAAGTATCGGTATCGTCACTAAAGGTACCTTGTCGTCTATCATTCTTTTTCTCTACTATGATACGACTAGATTTTGTTCTATTCATAATTATTATATATAAATATATTTTTTATTGATTAAATATACATGTCTTTAACATTAATTAAAACAAATATATTTACAAAAATACCACTTTCTATTATACAATATTTATATGATTTAACAATGAACTTTTATAATGATGCAGATGAAATTATTCCAAATATATATTTAGGTAATCATAATTCTGCTTTAAATTTAAATTTTTTAAAAAAGAATGATATTAATGTTATTATTAATTGTACAAAAGATAAATCATTTATTACAGACGACGTCGATATACGACCCGAAATGTATAGAATTCCTGTAAATGATAGTTTATTAGAATGTGATTTTATAATTATGCAAGAACAATTAAAAAATATAGTTCCTTTACTTTTAAGGAAATATACAATAGAAAAAAAAAATATACTTGTACATTGTCATATGGGAAAACAAAGAAGTGCTATAGTTGTAGCAGCTTTGTTAAAGGTACTTTTAGATCATAATTACTTGTCTTTGGATGAAGTTCCCAAAAATATTACATCCAAAAAACAATTTAGTTATATATGTAATTATATTGTCAAAAAAAGACCACAATCTTTTACTTTTGGTTATAGAATTAATTTTAAACCTTCTTATTTTAGATTTTTTAATATCTGATAATTTTACTAAAAACATTTTATTAGTATAATAGTATAATATATGATCTTTTTTGGAATAGATTTATGCAAGTATTCTGATATTTTTGGTAAACCAAACACTGGTTTCCATAAATATAGAATTTTAAAAACTAAAAATTGGAACGGGATCGCTATTGTAGATGTTATAGCAACTATTTTTCTAAGTTTTATTCTAAAAGCCTTCTTTTTTAAAAAATGTAACTTATTGAATATTAATTTATATCTATTTATATTAGGTATTATTATTCATAAAATGTTTTGTGTAAAAACAGCTATATATATATTTTAAATTAAATTATCTTTTTTTATTTTATTTTATTATTATAATAAAATGCAAATAGCAATATATATATATGCTATATTATATATGGTTTTTGTAATGGGATATAAATTATCAAATATAGTACTAGTAGCCTCAATTGTATTTTTATCATATAAATTTATACCAGAATCTGTTTACAAACAAGTTTTAGAGCAAGTTCTAGAACATCCAACATTTAAAAAGATATATCCAGGATATGATAAATTATTAAATTTCCAATTTTTAATAGAAAATAAAGTATACTTGTCATATTATTTGGCTATACTAGGTATAATAATTTATATATTTTTAAGGGTACGAAGAGTTTATTTGGGTGTATCTAGTTTCTTTGGAGATGTATCTAGCGAATTAGGTCTTTTATGTAATAGTAGAACACGTTTTATCTTTCCACTTCTTATACCACTTTATAATCCTATCTTTTTAATTTGCTTCCTCTTACCATTAAGAATGTTGTTATATAGATTAGGTTCTATAAACTCAAATAGCAATGATCCAAATGAAATGGATAAAAAAGGTAACGAATACCTTTCAAAAGCATTTTATGTATATTATACTGTATCAGTTTTATATTTATATATTGTAATGTTTAGAGCTTGTAGAACAGAAGCTCCACCTGTACCTGTAACAGAAGCTCCACCTGTAACAGAAGAATTGTCTGTAACAGAAGCTCCACCTATAACAGCAACAGAAGCTACACCTTAAACACTTTGATTTCTGATATGTATATAAGCATAAATTAGATATATTTAAAAAGACAATTTTCCTTTATCATTTTAAATTTTATAATATGCGCCAATGTACTTCTTGGTATACCAGTTTCTTTTGAAGCAATAGTCAATGATTCCCATGTTTGTAAAGAATGTCCAGTTTCCGAATCGCATTTAGATACTTTTTTACAAGTTCTTTTTGATATTTTTAATCCAGACTCGTTATTTAAACTTAATCCTAAAATTCCAAATAAATGTGTTGCGTTTCTATTTTCAGTTATATGAACACGACCATTTGCAAATTTATCCATTAAATAATTTTGTATTTCTATTTTATTTTTATAATTAAGAGTATATTCAGAATTTTCTATTTTTTTATAATTAACAAATTCATCAAAAAAATCAGTGTATGAAATTCTATTTAAATAATTAATTTGACATTTATCTAATATAAATCTTTCATAATCAGTAATATTATCAGGGTCATTTATAGAAAACGTTAATGGTTTTAACTTAAATCCTCTCCATACATTTCTTCTAATATTATCATAAAATTCTACACCTGATTTAAATTTATCTTTTAAAAATGTATTTAATTTTTCCTTAATAGACTTTTCAATTGTATTTCTAGTATATATTCTAAAAGCTTTAGTTAATTCTTCTTTTGCTGTAAAAAATTGATCACCAATTTCACAACAATTTTCTAAAAATCCACTAAAATCATCAGGTCGAATTTGATTTGTATTTGTTTGCTGTACATTTTCTGTTGTTTCTAAATTGTCTATAATTTTACCTTGACATTTATCTCCTTTAAAATTTTGTAAAAAATCATTTATCTGTGGAATTGAATTTCGTGAATCTACAATCTTTACGACATTTTTAATTGTACTTTTTGCCAATTCTAGGTCTATGTTGAACCACTCTTGCATCTTATTTACTCTAAATTTATCAAGCATATGATGACATATTTTTTCAATTAAACTACAATCAATACATTTTATATAAAAAACAATTCCACCAGATTTATTAACATTACTGTAAAATTCTTCTCTGTTTATTAATTTTGTACTTTTACCAATTTTTAATAATGAATCGGGATTGTCAAGAATATCTTGATACAGATAAACATATTCGCCATCTTGTACATCAAAGCATCTTCTGTTAAGCATTTTATTACGTAAAGTTTTTTCTTTTGATAATTCTTTTTCTTTTTCTTTTAATAATCTTTGAGTATTCTCTATTTCTTCTTTAATAATTTTATTGTAAATATTTTCCAATTTAACATAATATTTACGAATTTCCTTTCCTTGTGATGTTTTAGCTATCATACATAAACTTTTGAAACAGTCGATATTCAACATTATTTCTTCACGGGCTATTTGACCTTTCTCCGAAGGGAGAATGGTTATTTTATAATCTTCATCTTTAGTAAAATTATTTTCAAGTGTTCTCTTTGCATTACCCTTATTTGCAAATCCAATCATTTTAAATACATTTTCCAAGTTAATTGGATAATCATTTGTTGGATGATAATTCATATAAATATACAAATTTGCTATATACCATTTTTGTTCTTTTTCAGTAAATTCTTCATTGAGATTTGTTACCATTTTAGATTGATATTCATTACTTAAATTTAATTTTATACTACTATTTTTAACCAATTCTGTAAAATTTATAGATTCAGGAGTTATCAAGTTTTCTTTTTTAATTAAAATATTCATTTTAATATTTATATTATGTATAATACTTTTATTTTTAAATAGAATTCTAAACGTGATTAAACAGATGGATAAAATACCCATTTGGTTGTTTTATCAATTTCAGACATATGTCCAACTATTTTTTTGAAAATATCGTCTTGTTGACGTAATTTATCATTACTTTTTAACAATGGAAAATATTTTGCAAATTCATGTAAATTTAATATTTGAAAGAATTTACAAAGTGTATAACTATAACTTAAAAAGTTTTTACGAGAAGGTGGCTTGTATTTCTCGTACGGATCTTGAATTTGCTGAAACATCTTTTTTATTTTTTCCTCAATTTCTTGTGTTAATGTAAATGGAGGTCTACCATTTAAACGATTAATAATACCAATCACATTATCATAATAATCATTTAAACTCAACTTTTTAAGATATCTTTTTACCTTTTCTTCAGTCAATGTATTTAGGTCATTGATTCTTTCCTTTCTAGCTTCTAATATTACTTTATCCAAAACATCTTGTGGAATCGCTCTCGCCTCTTTATTTTGAAATCTTCGTAACCAATCATCTAAATGTGATCGCTTATCATAAGTAAATTGTGGTCTATAATCATAATCTTGTTTTTCTTTATAGGATAGTTCATTTGCTTGTTCGATTGTATTTTTACAAATACCGCAAAGTGGACACACTGAATAACCATGTTCAATTTTTAATGATACATTACATTCTTGGCAAACTGTACATTCCCTTTTAATAGTCATTTTGGGTATTTTACTATCTGGTTCAAATTTTAATAAATATTCTTCAACTAAATCACATTTTTGCTCATTAATCTGATTTATTTCTAAACTAATTTCTTTACTTAATTCATTTAAATCTAATAATTCACTTTCACGATTTTCCAATTCTATATATTTTTGTATAATTTGTGTAGAGTCTAATAAATAATCAAATAAATTTATATCGTTTTCTAATTTATTTTTCTCATTATTTAAATTACGCAAAAGCTTTTTTGTTTTATCTTCTTTTTCATTTATTATACCTTTTTCTAAATTTGTAATATCATTTCTTATCTTTTGCAACCTTTTATCATGTATAGATAATTCATCTAAACGAATCTCGTGTTTATGTAAAATAGAATGTTGACTTTTTGATTTCTTTGTTTTCTGTGTAAATTTTTTCGAATACGTTGGTATACCTACGGTTTCCTTTTTCTTTCTCATAATGATATTATATATTAATTATGTTTAAATAAATTCTATTTTATATTTTTATATACTATCTTCTATAAATTTATGAAATTTTTAAACAATACTTTTTATAAATTAGTTTACGATTTAGCAGTTATGTCAAGTAATGTTTATACATATTTAAATCATTCTAAATGGATAGATCTACAAAATTATACAGTAAATGATATTACACTTGATAATAATACAGTTAAATCATTTCTTTTTTATAATAATGAAATGAATATTATTGCTTTTAAAGGAACTACAACTGCAATTGGTCTTCAGGAAGACGGATCTTTTATTAACAAAGAATATTCTAAACCTCATATCTTTTCAAGTTCTTATAATGATAAATTCAATGATAATTTATATTTTTCTTGTTGTTTTTATAAACAATCCCATTTATTTAATAGATCATTATGTGATTCGACAGACAATAATAATAATTGTTCTATAAATTGTTATAAGAATTCTACATCTTTTGATTTAAATTATATAAATCTTGCAAAGGATATTGTTGAAAAAGTAAAAGATACTATAGATTTTAATAATCTTATTTTTACCGGCCATTCATTAGGTGGTACAATAGCAACAATTATGGGTATTTTATACAACAAAACATCTATTGCATTCCAATCTCCTGGAGACAAACATTATTTAGATTTGATCGGTCTCCAAGCACATCAAAACACTTTTCATTTTGGTCATGACGCAGATCCTATATTTCTAGGAACTTGTGGAAATACATGTTGGACTTTTGGATATAATCTTTACACAAAATGCCATTCCGGTTTTACTTGCTCATATAACGCAAAAGAAAAATTAGGATATACAGAATCTATACTGAATCATCGTATAGATTATATTATAAAAAATATTATACCACATTGGGAAAATGATTTTCCTGAATGTGTTCAAAATAAAGATTGTTCTGATTGTGAAAAATGGGAGTTTATTTGAAGTTATCTAGATATCGTTAGATGAATCCTTTTTTTTAAAACGTTTCAATATTTTATTAAATGGATTTTTACTTTTAATACTACTTAAACTTTCCGGTATGCTTTTCACACTTTGTATACTTTTCATACTTTTAATACTACTATTATCTGAATCTATCTCTTTAGTTGGCGGCCCTTCTTCAAGTTGCAACATGTCATCGTTATCAGATCTAGAAAAATACGACCTTTGTGTTCCTTTATCCCCAGGTTGCCCTTGCTGTCCAGGTTGCCCTTGTAGTCCAGGTGGTCCAGGTTGCCCTTTATCCCCAGGTTGCCCTTTATCCCCAGGTTGCCCTTGTAGTCCAGGTTGCCCTTGCGGTCCAGGTTGCCCTTGCGGCCCAGGTTGCCCTTGTAGTCCAGGTGGTCCTTGTAGTCCAGGTGGTCCTTGCGGTCCAGGTTGCCCTTG
>Ga0208801_1000387_pt1 | contig 9566 bp, 6 predicted proteins | sample Colrivmet1370B02_FD_187626 | JGI IMG/M metagenome (GOLD analysis project Ga0208801, IMG submission 187626) | Estuarine microbial communities from the Columbia River estuary - metaG 1370B-02 (SPAdes) (version 2) | ecosystem: Environmental > Aquatic > Marine > Intertidal zone > Estuary | place: USA...
TGAAGAACACCTTCAATATCTTTGTAAAGGCCACTCTTGAGAATCCAACTTTCTCGAGTCAAGTCAAATCTGAGTGCACAATCAAGGTACAGGATTTTGGATCTAAATTTGAGATGCCTAAAACCTTCGTCAAAAACGTCCTAAAAACGGGTATTTCCGATGAGCTTACAGCTCTCTCAAAGTTCAAAGAGATGAAGGAGCTTGCCAAGACTGATGGTGGAGCACGAAAGTCTAAGATTACTGGCATCCCTAAATTGGATGATGCAAACAAAGCTGGAACAGCGCAATCCAAAAAGTGCACCCTTATCGTCACAGAGGGTGATTCAGCTAAGACTCTCGCAGTCGCTGGACTATCAGTTGTTGGTCGAGACCATTATGGTGTGTTTCCACTTCGTGGTAAATGTAAGAATGTCCGTGATGCATCCGTGGCACAGCTTACGGGGAACCAGGAGTTCAATGACCTCAAGAAGATCTTGGGTCTCCAACAAGGCAAGGAATACAATGATGTTTCAGAGCTTCGCTATGGGAGACTAATGATCATGACAGACGCAGATAATGACGGTTCGCACATCAAGGGTCTAATTCTCAACATGATTGACTACTTCTGGCCCAGTCTCCTCAAATTGGGATTCGTCGTATCGATGGTCACCCCGATTATAAAGGCTTCTAGGGGTAACCAAACCAAGTCATTCTATACAGATTCTAAATTCAGGACCTGGTATGGAAATGGACAACCCGGTTGGCGCATCAAGTATTACAAGGGTCTCGGTACCTCAACTTCGAAAGAGGCACGTGAGTATTTCAAGCAAATCGAAGATCTCACAGTCAAGTTTGATACAGATGTGATGTCTGATAAATCTATTACTTTGGCTTTTGACAAGAAAAAGGCTGACGATCGAAAGATTTGGCTTCTTGAAAGCACAGCAAAAGACCCCAAGGAGCTAGAGGTTCCTTATGGTAATGTGAAACAGTTGAACATTACTGACTTTGTTCACAAGGACCTGGTAAACTTCAGTCTTGCAGACCTCAAGCGTTCTATCGCACACGTTTGTGATGGACTCAAACCGTCCCAACGAAAGGTTATGTATTCATGCTTTCAAAAGAATTTGACTGCTGAGATGAAGGTGGCACAACTCGCTGCCTTTGTAGCTGAGAAGAGTGCCTATCACCACGGTGAAGTATCTCTCGCTGATACAATTGTGAAATTGGCGAATGATTACATGGGCTCTAACAATATCAATCTCCTAGAGCCATGTGGTCAATTTGGAACGCGGCTTATGGGTGGTAAGGATGCTTCTCAGACGAGGTACATTTTCACACGATTGACATCTGAGGCTCGTAAGCTTTTCGACCCCAAAGATGACGCCATTCTTAATTATTTGGATGATGATGGTCGCTCGATTGAACCTGATTTCTACATGCCTACTCTACCTATGATTTTGGTCAATGGAAGTGAGGGTATCGGTACTGGTTTCAGTTGCTACGTGCCTCCATTCAATCCCAAGGATATTCGTGATAATATTACAAATGTATTAAATGGTAAAAGTATTCAAAAAATGAAACCCTGGTTCAGGGGTTTCAAGGGTAAAATCATGGAACAGGATGATGATTCATGGGTGACCCAAGGTGTATGGAGTAGTATTGGGAGGACGGTTAAGGTGACTGAACTCCCCCCGGGACGCTGGACCCAAGATTACAAAGAACACCTCGATACCCTAATTGAAAAGAAAATCATTAGTGGTTTCACAAATAACAGTACAACTGAGAATGTGGATTTTCTCATCCAAGATTACAATGGTAAAGATGCCGTTAAGGATCTCAAGCTTCAAAAGACACTCCGTACAAGCAATATGCACCTCTTTCATCCAACAAAGGGTATTCATAAATACCAAAGTCCAGAACTAATTCTAAAAGATTTTATTGAGCTTCGGTACGAGTATTACAAGAAGCGGAAAGAACATCTCATCAAAGTTTTGGAGGCAAAGGCGCAGATGTGTGATTACAAGTCTCGATTTGTATCCATGGTCATCAACGGTGATATCATTGTATTTCGCCGTAAAAAGCAAGAACTCGAAAACCAACTTTCTGGACTCTTCCCACAAATTGGTGGAACATATGACTACCTTTTGAATATTAGAACCGTTCAGTACACGGATGAGAGTGTTCGTGAACTTCTCAAAGAATCTGAACAGGCGAAAAGGGATCTCGAGATTATGAAGTCTACTACAGCTATGGACATGTGGAAGAATGATATTAAAAATATATAAACAATAGATAAGTATGGGTGAAGCTGCAAAGATTTCTCTCAAAGCTATTGGAAAGCAGGATACACACCTTCTTTCCAAAGACCCAGAAGACTCGTTCTTTAATTATAAGAATGATAAGATACACTCAGACTTTCGAAAATATCATAGAAGTCGTAATGTTGTGAATCCTGGTGCTATTTCAGGTTGGCCATTTGGTCAAACTATTAAAGTGCAATTCAATCCACAAAACATGGGTGATCTTTTGAGTAACATGTGGTTGAGTATCACAATGCCACGTCTCACAGATTTTGGTGGTAATAAAAATTATGCAGACCAATTGGGGAGACATATTCTAAAAAGTGTCACTATGTTCGTAGATGAACTAGAAGTTGAAACAATTCATGATGATTGGGGTATTATTTACGATGAGCTTTATTTAGAAATATCTGAAAAAGTAGCTAATAGATTTCTTGTAAATAGAAACATAGGTTATGACGACTCCACTTTGGCAGCATTTAAGGACCTTTCACAATATTCTGCTGATCTCATGATTCCTTTACACTTCTTCTTTTCTAGAAAATATGCAAGTGATGAATATTCTTCAAATAAACCAAATCGTCCATACTTCCCAGTATGTGCTGTACACCGTCAAAAAATAGAATTTGAGTTGGAGTTTCACCAAAAAGCTTTTTTTACAGATACGTCAGATACACTCTCACTCCCCGAGTTTAAACTCATTACAGAAGAAATCACAGTAACTCCTGAAGAACGTCAATATTTGGCGACTAAACGTCAAACATTTATAACTGATATTGTACGTAAACATCCTAGTATTATAAGTACACCAAATGATACAATGATTCGAAATAACCTTGTACCCAACATTCCAGTGAAATGTATTCATTGGTTTTTAAGAAATGAAAAATTCGAAGATGCTAGTGATTCTACGGGTGGTAAATCTTTACAAGAGGAGAAGTATTATCAAAATCGTTATAATTTTTCATCTAATGTGCATTTTGATGAGACGGGTACATTCTTCTATCCCATAATGGATGAAGCAAGTTTTTACATAAATGGAAACAGATTACCAAATGTTTCTAAAACAAATCACTATTATTACAAATATCTAATTCCATTTAGAAATAGATTAGCAAGGCCTATCAGAAATATTTACACTTATAGTTTCTCGATGAATCCGATCAATGTGGAGCCATCGGGGAACTTGGATTTTAGTCAAATAAAATCTGATAAAACGTCTATAGAAGTGAAGTTGGACACATCGTCTGATTCACTTGTAGACACGTCTAGTAATAACTATTCGTTAAACATGTATTACACTGGTTATCAAACGTATATATTTGATAAGGGATTTATGTCACTTGCTTATTAAACAGTGAGGTCTTATTATTGGAGATGTAGTCTATGATGTTATTCTTAATACACCATTTGATGAAATTCAACTGTGCCAGAGTTGTATGAATTTCATGAGATGTCCCAGGAATGGTATACGGAAACTTCTGTGAACGACAAAATGGATCAAAGAGTTTCTTCGAGTACCCATCTAGACTCGACTTATATGCACAATGTACGGTAAAGAGCTTACCATCTTGTGTTGTGTAAGTTGTATTATTCTTTTTTGCGTAATTCGTTATAAACCACTCCAAATTTCTAAGTGATATACCACTTGTCTTGTCTAGAATGTTCATTAATTTAGTTCGATTCTTTTCCTCATTGTAAAAGCTGTTTATTGATGTTAGTAGAATGGTCGATTTACTCATTATTTAATATAAGGACACAAATCTATAAGCTTGTTTTTACTTTCACATGCGGGGCACCCTCTAACGAACATTTGTTCGGGTCCGTGTGTATGACTATTTACACTGGATAGATCTCGTTTTTTGATTTTGTCACCTTGAACTTTGTGAAATTTACAATACCCATCGTCAACGGCTTTAAATGAACATCTATGTGTGACACCATCTTTGATTTTTGTACCTTTACATATGGTAACATCATCCGCCCCCCTCAATAATAGATCTAGTGGGATACCATGCACTTTGGATACTTCATCAAGTTTTTTATTTACTCGTTCATTAGCTTCTTCATCAATCATGTCGTAAATAAATTCATTGCATGATTCTTCTACGAGATCGGGAAGATGTTCGTTAATTATATTTTTGATATTGTCAATTACAATTTTTGTAAATTTATTTTTGTTTGTCATGCCTTATCATTAGATTGCGCGTAGCTTTTAAATAAGTCTTCAACAGAGTTTTGTTTTTGTCTAAACATTTTAATACGATCCCGTAATACCAATGCCGTACCTTCACCACTAAGATTATTCTTTTCACATTCTTCAATCAATTGTTCCTTTTTCATACCACTCAAGGCTGGACCAGTGACTTTCTTTGGTGGTTTATACTGTTCAATAATGTCACCAAATATTTCCTGTTTTGTATTTTCAAATAGAGGGTCAAGAAGATCACACACAGGATTCAAAAACTTATTCACAAAATAGTAATGGTAATCGACAGGGATGTTATGCTCTTCAACATACTTGGGATCCTCTGATTTCTCAAAAGCCTTCGCCTTAGAATTGTCAGTTTTTGTAAGTATATATGGCACCCGGTCACCGGATTGTGGCTCAGATCCAGGCTTTCTTTGTCTCATTTTATTGACCACTTGAACATGAGCTTGGTTTATATGTATACTTTCGGGGCTATTAATCGATACACTCTTTCCACCAACTTTGTATGAATCTGAGAGTGATTGACTCAAAATAAGTTTATCGTGTGGTATTTCACCTGATAGGAGTTCATTTGCTCTCTCCCTCGCAAGTTCTTTTGGAGGACCCGGATCTCCAGAAGTTAAGACCACATCTAATAGTTCCTTACACACTTCTCTCATGTGAGGTGTGTTGTCTCGTCGAACAAGTTGGAGACCTTTCACATCTATATAGTCCATGTGCATTTGATCATCTTTACCCTTTGTCCACAACTTGGCTGCATATCGTTTCTTTGAGTACAAAAAATAAGGCCAATAGACCTTCTCAAGCTCTAGGTTATTTGGCTTCTTGAAAAGGGCTGAGCACTCCTCCGCAGCTCGTTCACCAATCTCCCAACTATACTCAATAGCTTCTAGACCCTTACGATCACCTACATCAAACTCAACCATGACCGAATCCGTGTCACCATACCTCACCTTCGCACCAGGGAAGTTTGCCTCAACATAAGTCTTAGTTTCTTCAATCATACCACGACCCCTACATGTTGTCGTAGATGCAATAGGTACACATGGGAGAATACCTTTACCTGCGCCTGTAAAACCATACACAGAGTTCATCGAAACTTTGTAGGCCAACTGTTTACCATTGTACACCTCCTTCATATAACCTGTTGCTTGTGCCATATCTCTTTTGGCTTTTTTACGAAACTGTTTAAGCTCCATAAGAATGGCTGGTAATAGACTCGGTACATCTTGTGCAAACTTATACGTCTTATTTCCAATGTTAAATGTTTCGTATGTAATCCCAGGTATCTTACCATATCGTCGCTCGTCCATGACGTATGTAGAATAACAGAGGTTGTGGGCCATCATGATAGATGGGTACAGAGCCTCAAAATCTAGGGCTGTGATTGGAGTGTAATACGCACCCTTTTGGGCTTCTAGAACCGTTGCACCTTCGTATTGCTCTTCGGGGAGAGAACCATATTTAATCGTTGGTACCATGTAACCCAATTCACGAGCTTTTTTAGATAACTGACTAAATACCTTGATTTGCTGTCCACGTTCAACCAAAAAAGATACAGGTACCCATGTTGCCTTTGCCATCTCTACGAGGTTTAGTAGGATGCACATCTTTTTCATTAGTTTGTGTGGGAGAAGTGTATCTTTGATACAGTATTCTGCCACTTCGTATAACTTTTTAGGATCACCTTCTACAAAACGAGCAAACATTTCTTTAGGAGCCATATCAATTTTTTGATCACCAAGATACAGTTTAGAAACGTTGTTGAGACTGTACGAATCTAACTTGTATCCCTTTTTAACCTCATGAAACATATCGAATACAAAACGACCAGACATAGGCAAGAGTTTTAGAAAGTTATCACCCAGAGCACTCGAGCTTAATTTTTTCATCACCAAGTGACACTCTGTATCCTTGAGTTTTCCAAGCTGATAAAAATCGATTCCACACCCAACCATAGTAGCACGTTTGTAAATGTACTCTAAATCAAATCCAAAAATATTCCACCCAGTGAGAATGTCAATATCCTTTTCGTTCATATATTTTTTAAACGCTAAAAGCATTTCTTTTTCAGTATCAAAACTAATGACATCAGGTCCCTCAGTCTTTTTGTAGCATAAACATACTTTCTCATATGGTTCATCACTACCAAACTTACACAGAGAGATTGCGATTTGAAAGCAGGCATCATCGGGGACGTTTGGATCTGGAAATTTCCCAGTAGAACTATTACACTCAATATCAAATGAGGCAACGATAAATGGGGCAATATCATCTCGTTCAACCGGTTTAAGTGTTGACCAGTCATTACACCATAAATCAATATCAGTTTTAGCCAGGTGAGAACGAACACATGTATCACCAGTATCCAACCAACCTGTGGATTGGATCCCGGTTCTATGCATGAGTCTCAGGACAGGGTCGATATTTGATTCATAGACATGATATTGTTTGAACTCATTGTTATACATGAAAATTGAATTAACCTTTCGTCTATGTTCAAGTGATTTGAAATTGAGATGCATAAAATGAAACTCTTCATTATTTTGAAATCCCCAGACGTCCTTCTGTTTCGTCAAACTATAACTAGTTACATGGTCTCGTTTTAATCTACATATGTCGTTGTAAAGACGACTGACATCCTGGTCTGTTGTACCCCTTGGGAGCTTCACAAAAAAGTATGGATCGAATGTTGTTGTTACACAGACCGATTTACCATCTTCAGTCTTACCAAAAATACTGATTTGATGTTCACCTTCAACATCCCGTGCCTCCCATGTCAACGCTTGGAATACTACCATATGTATACTATGAGCCAAAATTTTAATATCATTTATTAATAAATGTCTGCTGCTTTGATCGAACTCGTTTCGGTGGGTGCCCAGGATGTTTTCATCACTGGTGATCCCCAGGTCAGCTTTTTCCGTCAAAATTACAAGCGTCATGCCAACTTCGCTATGAAGCCAGAGCGCATGGATTACATTGGTACATTTGGTGCGAACAATGAAATTACCATTCCCATCCGCTCTAAGGGTGACCTCATGAGCTACATCTGGATTGAAGATTCGCTCGTTTCTAACGTACAAGACAACCCAGACGGCCTTTTCTCTTCTACTGCGTCTAACCCTACGGAATTCCAGCTCTGGATAGGTGGTCAGAAGGTTTGCCAGATTGATTCACTCTTTATCCAAGGTGTACACAATCCTCTCATGCGTGACAGTCAAGCCAAGTCTTCAATGTGCGCTTCGACTGCCACCCTGAAGTCCAACCATGGTGGTGATCACTTCATGATCCCTTTCTTCTTTGGTGAAGATTACACTAAGTGCCTTCCTCTCGTTGCTTTACAATATCATGATGTCGAGATTCGCATTAAGTGTAGGGACGGTTACACACCCGTCGGTAGTCCCAAGATTTGGGGTAACTATGTGTATTTAGACACAGATGAGCGTAAGTACTTCACTGATACTCAGCATGAGATTCTGTTCACCCAAACCCAGCACCAACTCGCTGCCAAGGAGGATACTGATATTGATATCAGTTATTTCAACCACCCCGTCAAGTCTCTCCACCTTGTCTCTGGTAACACCACCGCGGGTGCCGATTGGGACACAGCCTTCACTTTCGACAAGGCTACCCTTTACATCAACGGTACAGCTCTATTCGAAGAAACTTCGGCTATGTACCACCACACAGTCGTACCAGAAATGCACAGCACAGATCTCCCCGACGATGTTCTCGAGGATTTACCCACTTACACATGGCCATTCTGCATCAACCTCAGCAAGATGCAGCCCACAGGTACACTAAACTTCTCTCGCATTGACAACGCCAAACTCAGCCTGACCAACCCATCAGGTGGTAACGCTCTTCATCGGGTCTACGCGGTCAACTATAACATCCTTCGTATCAAGGATGGTATGGCCGGTGTCGCATTCGGTAATTAAGTACCTAAGTGAGCCACACACAATGTAAAAAGTATATTCAAAACATCCAACATGGTGAAAACGAAAACGAAAACTCCAACTCTTGATTCTGTTCGCAAGGTGAAATCTGGTGTCACCGAACTTGTATTGCAGAATCAAAAGTTGAAAAAGAAGTGTAGAAAACTGAAAAAAAAAGTTGCTAAACTTGAAACAACTTCAAAAAAATCATTTCGTAATGACGAGGTTGAGAAGAAGCGCGCCACCACCAAGGCTCTCATGGACAAGAAACGCACCGCCGCCGCCGCTTTTTTCACGCCGGGACACTTATGCGGCCGTCTTTGGAACTACTCACCCTGTACTTACTTCGATTTTGTCGATTGTGACCGCAAAGTTTCGAAACTGACACCTCATCAACAAAATATTTGGAAACACACCCTATCGATGGTTGAAACTCTTGATATTCTTGACGATTATTTTGCGGTTCGTTTTTTGAGATTTATCCACAATCTCCCCCCCGCGCTCATGTCCAGACACGCAAAAACTATCGCAGCAGGATTTATACATTCAAGTGTTAAACCTGAATTGAACAAGAGAGTCATGCAAGAGAAGATTGGTGTTTCTGTACCCACAATTAGTCAAGTGTCTAGAATTATTAACCTTATTTAATAAACAATCTATCAAGTCTCGGTTTTTCCTTATTCATGAAAACTGTGAGTTGTATAACTCCACCTTCCAGATTTACCAATCCATGAGTTGACTTTTGGTACTTTGATATTTGGTCAACCCTAACAAGATCCACGGGTGACATCTTTGTATTTGGTACCTTACTGTGATAGACTGCAAGAACTGCAGCATCCCTTTTCGTCTCTCTAGGTAGTTGGTCTCCTTCGTAGCACACTACAACATGTGCACCTGGACAGCCAGCTACATGCATCCACCAGTGTTTAGGGTCGCTCGTCATTGTCAGTTGGTCATTTTCTTTTGCACTCCGACCAACTTGGATTTTGATACCGTCATACGACGTGTATTCAAGCATATTTTTTTGTCGTATTAATTCCTTATATGATATCATAATGCACGTCGTATTACAACCAAGTCCTTCGATTACACATAAATATAGGGTCACCTTACCAAATAAACGAAGTATTG
>Ga0208801_1000395_pt1 | contig 9472 bp, 8 predicted proteins | sample Colrivmet1370B02_FD_187626 | JGI IMG/M metagenome (GOLD analysis project Ga0208801, IMG submission 187626) | Estuarine microbial communities from the Columbia River estuary - metaG 1370B-02 (SPAdes) (version 2) | ecosystem: Environmental > Aquatic > Marine > Intertidal zone > Estuary | place: USA...
TAAGCCTTCACCGTTGAGTGTGGTGCGACCAGCAGTTGCTCCGACTACAAAGCCACGAACTAACTGATCTGCTGCAGCCCAGAAAGCATCTCCTGTGCGCTGGAAACCAAACATTGAGTAGAAGATATAAATAGGAATCATTGGTTCATCATGTGTGGAGTAAGAAGAACCCACTGCAGTAAATGATGCAACAGATCCTGCTTCGTTAATTCCTTCATGCAAAATCACGCCAGTAGTTGATTCCTTGTATGAGAGCATCAATTCACGATCAACTGCGGCATATTGCTGGCCATTAGGAGAGTAAATCTTGAGCGTTGGGAACAGTGAATCCATACCAAATGTGCGAGCCTCATCAGGAATGATTGGAACGATACGTGCACCAAGTCCTGGATCTTTAACTAAATCTTTGAGCATGCGCACAAAGGCCATAGTTGTTGCAATCTCTTGATGTCCAGAACCACGCTTAACTGAGTCATAGACAGAATCATCAGGTTGAGTAAGTGGGCGTGAAATTGCACGGCGGCGGGGGATAGATCCTCCAAGGGCTGCGCGACGTTCAGCTAGATATAAAGCTTCAGGTGAATCTGGTGCTGGCTTTAAGTATGGAGGTAAGTACTTATCTAACTTCTCATCTGGAATATCTAGATGCAAAGTGTCACGGAATTGCATGATGTCTTCAAGTGACATCTTCTTCATCTGGTGAGTGGAGTTACGACCTTCAAAGCTTGATCCAAGAGTCCAGCCCTTAATTGTTTTAGCCAAAATAACTGTTGGGCGACCATTGTCTTGAGTTGCTGCGGTGTATGCAGCGAATAACTTCTTATAGTCATGTCCACCGCGCTTTAAGCCCCAGATTTTTTCATCAGACCAGTCGGCAACCATTGCTGCAGTGCGAGGATCGCGACCAAAGAAGTTCTCACGAACATAGGCACCAGATTCAGCTTTAAAGGTCTGGTAATCGCCATCTAAAGTCTTATTCATCAAGTTAACAAGTGCGCCTTCGCGATCTTGAGCCAATAGTGGATCCCACTCGCGGCCCCAAACCACCTTAATAACATTCCAACCAGCGCCACCAAAGATTGATTCAAGCTCTTGAATGATTTTGCCATTTCCGCGAACCGGACCATCAAGGCGTTGCAAATTACAGTTCACAACAAAGGTTAAGTTGTCGAGTTTTTCACGTGTTGCTAAACCGATAGCACCCAATGTGTCGACTTCATCTACTTCACCATCTCCAAGGAAAGCCCAGACGCGTTGATCACTTGTGTCTTTGATTCCGCGGTTGTGGAGATAACGATTAAAGCGCGCTTGATAAATAGCATTGATTGGTCCAATACCCATTGACACTGTTGGGAACTGCCAAAAATCTGGCATCAAACGTGGGTGAGGGTAAGAAGAAAGTCCGCCAGCTGGATGTGAGAGTTCTTGGCGGAAACCATCTAACTGATCTTCAGTTAAACGTCCTTCAAGATATGCACGTGCATACATTCCAGGACTTGCATGTCCTTGGAAAAAGATTTGATCTCCGCCACCTGGGTGATCTTGTCCGCGGAAGAAGTGGTTAAAACCAACTTCATAAAGAGCAGCAGATGATGCATACGTAGAGATGTGTCCGCCAACGCCAACACCTGGACGCTGTGCACGGTGCACCATCATCGCTGCATTCCAACGATTGATTGCGCGGATATTGCGCTCGATACCTTCATCTCCAGGAAAAGCTGGTTCATGTTCTGGCGAAATAGTGTTCATGTAGTCGGTTGTGCGAAGGTCAGAAACCCCAATTTTTTTCTCGTGAGCACGCTTTAAAAGGCTGAGCATTAGATAGCGAGCGCGTACTGGTCCGGCATTTGCTAGAGCGGCATCAAAAGAGGCGTGCCATTCGGCGGTCTCTGAAGGGTCGGTATCAACTAACTGGTCGATAATCTGATCAGGCGCCTCAAAGGTTTCGCTCATGGTGCCTATTCTTGCGCGAACTGACCAGTAAGTCGAAATGGAACTGGCATACCTCTTGTGTAAGGGGCGCAGATTGTGTGGAATTAGCCTGTGCCAGCGCGTATGGGGTTCAAGGAGGGTGACCTAGTTCTAGAGGTCGGCCGTGCTGGTGGCTGTGATGAAAGCCTTCGAAAACAAATCAGCGCCATTACTAAAGAAGATTTCGTAGATAGCGATGCACATGAAGTCGTTGATGGCGTAGTTATTTGGTGGCGCGATGGTGATGGCGATCTCGTCGATGAATTAATGGATGCCCTTACCTATTTAAGTGAAACCGGCCCGATCTGGGTATTAACTCCCAAGGTTGGCCGCGATGGTCATGTTGAACCTAGCGATATTCAAGATGCAGCACCTACTGCTGGCTTAAGTCAGACCTCATCTTTTTCTATTGCAACTGACTGGAGTGCAACTTGTCTGGTGGCACGTAAAGCTGGCAAACGATAGATTTACCCCTATGACTCTGACAATTGGCCAAGCCGCTCCAGATTTTGAAGTTCTCAACCAACATGGTGAGATGCTTTCACTTTCATCATTTAAAGGTAAAAAGAATGTTGTCCTTCTTTTCTATCCATTTGCATTCTCAGGAATTTGCACCGGTGAACTATGTGCACTGCGTGATGATCTAGCTGCCTTTCAAAACGATAACGTTGAATTGCTAGCAATCTCATGTGATCCTATGTATGCACAGCGTGCATTTGCTGATGCTGAAGGTTATAAGTTCCCAGTACTTGCTGACTTCTGGCCACATGGCGCAGTTGCTAAGGGATACGGTGTCTTTGAAGAATCACGTGGTTGTTCAACACGTGGAACTTTTGTGATCGATAAGGAAGGCATCTTGCGCTGGCAGGTAGTCAATGGCCTTGGAGATGCGCGCAATATCGCCGATTACAAGGCTGCAATCGCTGCGCTGTAAGCGGGGGATTTAACGATTTAACTAGGGTGAAGTAAGATTCACCAGTACTCATAGCAGTACAAAGGGTGCTTAGCTCAGTGGTAGAGCGTCTCGTTTACACCGAGAATGTCGGGGGTTCGAAACCCTCAGCGCCCACCAGATCTTTACGAAGGGGTTGATTGCAGAGAATGAAAGCCAGCCCAAGTGATCAACGTCAGATTATTGATGTGGCAGCTTTTGACCAGAGAACCACTGCACTTAACCACACCGCCTCAACTCTTCCACATATCACCGAGTTAGTGGGCATTACTACAAAATCTCATAACGCTCGTGACCTTCGCATTGCAGCAGAGACCGAACTCAATGATGTTAAGCGCGAACTCTTGCGCGCAGAGGCTGATGTTGAGCAGATAGTCACACGCATTACCCGTGATGAAGCCCGACTATCTGGAGGATCAGCCTCACCAAAAGAGCTTGAACAACTTCAACATGAAGTGGGAAGCCTTAATGCACGTCGTGCCGAACTTGAAGAAGTAGAGCTAGAAATCATGATGCGCGTGGATGAAATCAAAGCCCGCATCACAGATCTTCAAACACAGGAAGCTGATTTCACCGCACAGATTAATGATCTCAATATTGGCAAAGAAAATGCGCTCGCAAAGATAAATGGCGAACTAGAAACTATTGCCAATGAGCGAAGTGAAACTCTGGCATCAGTCTCTGCTGAATTTGTTGCACTCTATGAAAAAGTGAGAGCATCAAATAATGGAAATGGTGCAGCTGCTCTCGTCGCTGGCGCATGCACGGGATGTCATCTTTCAATTAACACCGTTGAATTAAAGCGAATTGCTGACTTAGCCGATGATGAAGTAGTGCGCTGTGAAGAGTGCCGTTGCATCCTGGTGCGCGGAGCGTAAAGAAATGGCTCGTCATTTTTCATTAACCGCAGATGGTGGTTCACGCGGCAATCCCGGCCCTGCTGGCTATGGAACGGTTATCACAGAAAACGGCAAGATCATTGCAGAGCTTTATGACTTCATTGGAATTGCAACTAATAACGTTGCTGAATACTGCGGACTCATTGCTGGATTAACCGCAATCAATGCCATGGATCCTGAGGCAACTGTTGATGTGAAGATGGATAGCAAATTAGTAGTGGAACAGATGTCTGGGCGCTGGCAGATTAAGCATGCAGATATGCGAAAACTAGCCAGTGATGCCCGTTCTGCCCACACCGCCGCTCTTGTTACTTACACCTGGATCCCACGTGATGAAAACTCACATGCAGATCGTTTGGCAAATAAGGCATTGGACGAGCAAAGCGGTGGGGGAGAAGTCATCTCCATCCGCCAGAACTACTTAACTGATCGCCTACTTAACCCAGAAGAATCAACAACAGTCTATTTAGTTCGACACGGAGAGACTGCTTTAACTCCAATGAAGAAGTTTTCTGGAGATGGGCCATTAAATCCAGTGCTAACTGATATTGGTTTAGGACAAGCCGAAAAAGTTGCAGCGGCAATAGCTAAATTTAATCCAGAGGTAATCATCGCTTCTCCTCTTAAGCGCACAGCACAGACAGCTGAAATCATTTCTAAAGCAACAGGATTACCTATCGTTTTTGAAGATGCCTGGATTGAGTGCTCATTTGGCATCTGGGATGGCATGTCTATTGATGAAGTCAAAGAGCGCTTTCCAGATGACTACAACTCATGGATTTGCTCAACATCATTTGCGCCGCCAGAAGGTGAGTCCTATGACTCTGTGGCATTGCGAGTGGATGCAGCGATTTCACAGATTGCATCGCAATATCCAGGACAACGCGTTGTAGTTGTTACACACAATGGAACAATTAAATCTGCAGCTAAAGTTGTAGTTGGAGCACCTGCTGAATCAATCTTTCACATTGATATTTCACCCTGTTCAATCACTACAGTCTCAGTGTGGCCAAGTGATGGTTTAAGAGCGCTTCGAACCCTTAATGAACAGGCTCATTTACGCTAGAGAACACTTAATTGTATGAGTCAAAGGTCAAGAAAATATAGGCGAACTCACACCAATAAAACCATTTCAAGTACAATTCTTGAATGAAAATTCTTACAGTCAACATCACTAGCATTGTGCATGAAGGTGAATGGACTGGAAGTGAAGGCAAAACTGGAATTGATAAACGCCCAGCGCTAGGCCCAGTGGAGTTTGCTCATGAAGAAGTCACAGGCGATGTTGTTATAGATCGCAATCACCATGGGGGATATGACCAAGCGGTCTATGCCTATGCAAGAGAAGATGCTGATTGGTGGGAAAAAGAGCTCGGTCAATCAATTGCAAACGGTCGCTTTGGTGAAAACCTAACCACTTCTGGAATTGATGTTAATGGCGCAATAGTGGGAGAGCGTTGGAAGATTGGCACAACAATTCTTGAAGTCTCACAACCACGCATTCCATGCCGGGTCTTTGCTGGTTTCTGGCAACGACCAACGTTGATTAAAGAGTTTATGGCCGCAGGAAAGCCAGGAACATACCTTCGCATTATTCAAGAAGGTCACATCAGTGCAGGCGATGAGATTGAAGTTATTTCAAAACCAAATCATCAGATCTCAATTGCAGATTTATATGCAGCAAAAAACGGTGAGCGATCTAAAGTAGAAGAGATAGCCGCAGTGAAAGAATTATCAGGCAAGTACCACGAGTGGGCCCAAAGCCTTCGTAGCTAGCCACTTCTCGCAGTCATTGACGGTAAAGAGTTAAGAGAGCTTGCCCTCAACTTTTACGAAAGTAACTCCTGCATTTGCGAGCGTGACTGAGAACTGATCACCGGCTTTTCCTGGGCAGGATAAACCCCAGCCAAATGTGGTGCTGGCGCCGATTGCAAGTGGCTCGGTCGGTGCACCTTCCATAATGTTATCGCCATCGAAAATGTCGACGCATTCACCGGCAACGGTGCTGCCCTTAACTATCAACGTTGCTAGGTCTAGTTCTGCCGCTGAATTATTACTAATCGAAACTGTGAATTTTTGATTGAGTTGACCAGGCAAGTGACCCGATGCAAACTTTCCAGGAGTAAAGTTTGATGGAGATGAGAGCGTATAACTGACTTTATCGGGAGTAATTACTGGGTTATCGAAGCCACCCGTTGCTTGAGGTGGGGCCTGGGAAGGCTCCACAAGTGCTTGACCCTCTTCGGGAGTTAATGAGGATTGTGTTTGACCACCACCGCAGGCGGTAAGTAGAAGCACAGTGCAGATTGAAGCAATCACCTTGGAACTGGAGTAGATACTTGTCATTGAATGAAACTCCTTAGAACTCGCCTGCACCTGACCAGGGTGTCAGAATCAATAGAGCGAGTATAGAGTACGCGCTGTGAGCACTAAATCTCCCCAAAGCCTAGAACCGATAAGTGTTGGGGCAATTGTGGGGCGCTCTCCCCGCCAAATTGCATGGATGCGCTTTAAACGCAATAAGGTCGGAGTTGGCGCAGCCATGATGAGTATTGCAATCCTGATGCTTTCTCTCTGTGCTCCAATAGTTGCCAAGGTGATAGGTGTTGATCCCGATACTCTTAACTTAGATGTATTAGATGTCAGCGGAATTCCAACGGTAGGCATTAGTTGGGATCACCCACTGGGATTGATTCCAGGCACTGGTCGTGATTTCTTAGCACAACTTCTCTATGGCTCCCGAATCTCATTCTTAATTGCAATTCTCACAACAATGACTGCGCTCACCATTGGTTTATTTGTCGGAATCATTGGAGGATATTTCAGAGGACGTATTGATAACTACCTAGGGCGCTTTACCGATTTCCTCCTCGCATTTCCAGCTTTTTTCATGATCGTTGCACTCAATCAACCTATGGTTGCCCGCATTGAAGAGTCTGGAATCGCAGAAGGCAACAATGCACGCATCATCTTTTTAGTTTTCTTTCTCTCTTTCTTTGGCTGGCCAGGCTTTTCACGACTTGTGCGTTCACAAGTGCTCTCTCTTCGCGAGCGCGAGTTTGTAACGGCTGCAGCGGCGATGGGGGCTACGCGTTGGCGAGTAATTACTAAGGAGCTCATACCTAATCTCTGGGCGCCAGTCATCGTTGTTGTCTCACTCTCTCTACCGGGCTATCTGGCTGCCGAAGCGGTCTACTCATTTTTAGGCCTTGGAGTTCAACCCCCTGCATCTACATGGGGAATTCTGCTCTCTAACGCAACGCGCTATGTCACGGTAATGCCCAGCTTCTTCCTCATCGCCGCTGGCTCATTGGTGCTAGTGGTTTTGGCATTTAACCTTGTAGGCGATGCTTTACGTGATGCCTTAGATCCCAAGGCAGAGCGCTAAAACCAGGGAGTTCACGGCCTTCGTTACGTCTTCGTTATCCAAGGCCGTATATATATAGATGGGTTTCTGATTGGATAGTCTCAATGGCGTTGATTTCGCGCCCCTAATGAAAGGAAATACGTCAATGAGCAATCTCTCTGCTCTTCGTCGTGCCGTTGTAATTACAGCTGCAAGTGCACTTGCCGTCAGTACCGTAATGGTCGCTGGTGCAACATCTGCCTCAGCTGCAGTTAAGCCAAAGACTGGTGGAATTCTCACCTTCCTTGAGCACACTCCACGATTAGATCACTACGATCCATCACGTATCTATACCGGCCGCGATTTAGCGTTTATGAACTCATTCATGACACGTACTCTCGTTGCCTATAATCCAGTCCCAGGGGCCGCTGGTGCAAACCTTGTCCCAGACCTTGCAACTAATACAGGTGTACCAAGTAACGCTGCTAAGACTTGGAAGTTCACACTTCGCCCAGGTTCAACTTTTGAAGATGGTGTAAAGGTTACCTGCGAGAATGTTCAGTACGGTGTTTCTCGTGTCTTTGCAACTGATGTAATTACCGATGGCCCTGGCTACCTTCAGGCCTGGTTGGACATTCCAAAAGATGCCGATGGAAACTCTGTATTTAAGGGTCCATACAAGAAGGATGCAGCAGGACTTGCCGCATTTAAGAAGGCTGTCTCTTGCTCAAAAGACAACCGCACAATTACTTTCCAACTCAATAAATCAGTTGCCGACTTCAACTACCTTGCAACATATGGAGTTATCTCTCCTGTTCAAGCTAGCAAGGACACAGGCGACAAGTACGACCTACGTCCACAATCAACAGGTCCTTACAAGATTGCCGAGAATAACGCTACTCAGATGAAGCTCGTCCGCAATACAAAGTGGTCAAAGGCTTCAGATCCAGTACGTACTCCATATCCTGATGAGGTTGTCATTTTGTTTGGTTACGACGAAGAAGTAATCGACCAGATTATTTTGGGAGATACAATTCCAACTGCTGTGAGCTTTGGTGAGCCACTCTCAACCAACAACGATAAGTTCTTCTCAGATTCTTCTATGAAGAACCGTCGTATGAATAATCCAGATCCTTATGCTCGTTATTTTGCCTTTAACGTAAAGGCGATGCCTTGTTTGGAAATCCGTCAGGCGATGTATTACGCACGCGATGCAAAAGCGCTGCTTGATTATGCTGGTGGATCAACATATGCAGGTTCATATGCAACTGGTGTTATTAGCCCGTTGCTTGCAACTGACTATGCACCAACTAAGGTTGTAGGACCAGGATCTGCCGACTTTATTCCTGAAGGAAATATTCCTAAGGCTAAGGCGCTTATGGAGACTGCAAAGACAAAGTGTCCTGCCGACTACAAAAAGGCAACAGAGACTGGACTCAAGATTGACGTACGCCAATCAGTTACTCTGAACGACACAATTCCAATCGATACTGCAGCATATGCACGTGCTGGAATTAAGGTCTCCTTTAACCCAATTAGCTCAGGCTATTACCCAACAGTTATGAACCCAGATAAGCAGAACGATCTCTCAGCATCAGGCTGGGGCGCCGACTGGGCAAATGCTTCAACAGTTATTCCAGAGCTCTTCGCCTCCTATGGTGGATTTAATATCTCCCAGAACTTAGGCGATCCAGCACACAAGGCCTTTGAAGATAAGGTCAACATCGCAATGAAGACCACAGATCGCGCCGCACAGTCAAAGATGTGGAAGGCATTGGATGTAGAAGCCATGAAGAACTTCTGGGTCCTGCCAACAATCTTTGGTAAGGCTCAGTTCGTCTGGGGATCACAAGTAGGCGGTGTGTTCTTCTGGGTACCTCAGGGCAACCCTGCATTCGGCAAGATGTGGATTAATAACTAATCTCACGTGAGAAGAATGCAATAAAAAATAAGTAGTACGAAGTAAGGTACTCCTGGCACAGATCACAATCTGTGCCAGGAGTATTTACTTAAACTGGCTGTAGCTGCCAGGGGCAATCAGTAACTAGTGATAGGAGTGCAGGTGATTAATTTTGTTGGCCGCCGCATACTCTTTGCAATCATCACTCTTTTAGCAGTCTCTGCCGTTGTATTTACAATCTTCTCGCTCTTGCCCTTTGACCCAGCCGCTCTCTCATGTGGACAGCGCTGTACAGATCAGATCATCGAAGGCAATCGAATCAAGCTTGGATATGATCAACCGCTCTATATCCAGTACTGGTTGTTTTTAAGTGGAATCTTCCTCGGTCGCTCGTATGGCACGGG
>Ga0208801_1000404_pt1 | contig 9393 bp, 5 predicted proteins | sample Colrivmet1370B02_FD_187626 | JGI IMG/M metagenome (GOLD analysis project Ga0208801, IMG submission 187626) | Estuarine microbial communities from the Columbia River estuary - metaG 1370B-02 (SPAdes) (version 2) | ecosystem: Environmental > Aquatic > Marine > Intertidal zone > Estuary | place: USA...
CGGGGTTATTATCCTCATCAGCAGCAAATCCAACAGCAAATACAAAAACTTATGGTTCTATATCAGAAACTAAGAGTAATGTTGGAACATCAACAACACCATCTGGTTATATTCCAAATGATAATGATATTGATGATTTAGGTTATCTTATTGATAAAGGATTCGCATCGGTTGGTGGAACTATATTTCCAAGTAAAACAATATATACTAATACTGGATACGGAATATCATATTCTTCAGTAGCAGGTGGTTCTACATCAATACAATCATCAGCTGATTCACAATTATTCGGATTAGGTTCATTAAATAGTGGTGGAGCAAGTGAATTTCAAGTAAAAGGAACTCATTCATTTAGATTCAACAATAATAATAGTGGAACACAAACTGAAACATCAGCATCAACAGCAACTTTATCTAATTCATCATTCTCTACTTCAAATGGAGTAACAATCGCTAAAATAGGAACTGCTAACCCAGCAGTTATTCCTGCAGCTTTTCAAGATGGTAAATTTAGTGGTATATTTTCACAAAATATGATGGGATGGACTACTGAAGCAAATACATCAGTATCAGCATCAGGAACATATCTATTAACTTCAGTAATTGGAATCAAAACTGGTTCTCAAGCAGCATTTGTAAATAAAGAAGTAAGTGAAACTATATTTTGGGCACCTGTTTCATCAATCAATACAAATATAGGTACAAACTCATTGGCAAGTAGTGGAGAAGTGGTAACACCACTTACACTAACTTCATCTTCTCTTTCTGGAGCACCATATATAAGTGGTGGTACTTGGGGATTGGTTGCAACTGCTAGTGGAGTATTCGAACCAATGTATTCAGCTAATAGTTCAGTAGTAAATGTATCAATAGGAAGTACAGGTGGATATACAATCACAAACACATCAGGTTTAGATACTCTATCAACAAGTGGTGGTACAATCCAAACATCTGGAATGGTAACATCAGCTGATGGTACAACGGCAAGAAATAGTGGTGTACCACATAGAACAGATTTAGTAGAAATAGATGCAACTTACACAATTAGTGGTACTGGTGATACAATTAATGTGGATGGGTTTGGTGATACATCATTTACTTTAACCACTACTGCAAAAAACAGAGCTGGTTCACAAAGTACGTTAGATACTAAGACAGTATTATTACATACAGCCGGAACATTCGGACAACCTGCTGGAAATGGTTCAATGGGATACTTTGGTGGTGGAACTGCATCATCTACATTAGTAGAAAGATTTACTAATGAAACTTACAGAAAAATAATCAGTACATCAACCGCATTATCAAACGGATGGAATAGTGCAACCGCATTAACTGATGGTGATGGGGAAGATTTGCAAGTTAAGCCGGGTTACTTAGTTAACCACGAATCAACAAACGGATATTGGTATGATGATTCAGCATATAACGCAGGGCATTACAAATGGTATCTAAGAGAATTTGATACAAACGCTACAAACAACAAAGGTACATTAACAATTGATATGAGTCCAAACTCATCAGCTGATTTTGTAAACTTTGATAGTACAGCCGCTAATAAAATAGCAGTAGGTGTTATGTTTGGTTCAACCGCTTCAACTATATTTGATGCAGTTAAAGGTAACCAATCATATGGTGGTAGTTTGAACACAACAGCAAATGGGGCAATGAATCCATTTAGTGATAGTATAGCTGTAAAAGGTGATTTTTCATCAATAACTAATTCAAATGGAACATTAACATTAGGTTTAAATAACGCTGGTGGGCAAACAATTAACGCATCAAATGATAAAGTTTGGTTAGTTATTAGATATAAAGGAACACCATCACAAACATTGGAACAAATAACGGTTTCAGTATCGTAATAAAGAGGAATAAAAATGGCATATAATTCAGATAATAGGTCGGAGAGATTATTACAGGGTAGAAGGTTTACAACCGATAATCTATCACTTGGGCAAGAGGCATTTACAGATGTATTTGACTTAGGAGCGGGTGAAATATTAACAGATGATGGTCTTATCCCAACGGGTAGTACTCAATTAGCATATAGTGGTTCAACACAAAATGGTGAAGTAGTTTCTGGTAGTATCGTTAACCCTTCTATAAATCCCAATGTATCCGTTGCAAAATACCACTATAGAAAGAAACTAAAACAAGCAGCTGATGGGCAGAGGGAAGTATATTACTTTACAACTTCAGACCCTTCATCTGTATCTGACACGGTAACTTCAGACCAATTAATTGAAACTGACCAACAAACAAACTTTATATCACCGAAATATATAATTGCTAGTGATTCACCAAATAATACTGAGAGTTCAACTCCAGGTTATAAAGTTGTTGTATATAAAGATACATCATCTACGGCATCTGGGATTACTGCATCTCCATCTGACCCGGCATCATATGTATTTGATTTTAAGACAGGTGTTTTAACTTGGGTTGGTAGTAATCAACCGGCATCAAATCAATTTGTTTACATAACTGCTTATCAATATATTGGTAGAACACTTCGTTCACAAATCGATGATGGTTCAATCGGTGGTGGTAGTGATATTACAATACAAGAAGAAGGTTCATCATTATCAACGGCAGCTACAACACTTAACTTCGTAGGTAACGCAGTTACAGCTACTGGAACTGGTGCAACTAAAACAATTACAATTAATACCGCAGGTAGTTCATTAGATATAGATTCCCAAACAGATGGGACAGGAATAACTGTAGAAGCTACTGATAAGTTAATATTATCAGATGCTGGAACAGAGAAAAAGATTAATGTATCTCAGTTATTTGATTCAGCAGATTTTGATACTGAAGTAGCAGCTAATTCAGCAGTAAATGCTAATACGGCTAAAGTTACTTATCCATCAGCTGATTCTACTAAAGTAGGTCATATATCTGTAACTCAAGCAGTTGATTTAGATACAATAGAAGCTGAGGCAACTAGAACATCAATATGGAGTGTAGGAGCTGCAGGTGGAGTTTATACATTTAGTGGTCCTGGTTTAAGTGGAACAGAAAACAAACCAACTCTTTATTTAATGAGAGGTGAAAAATACAGATTCGCAGTAAACGCATCAGGTCATCCTTTCCGAATTCAAACATCAACTGGAGCATACGATGCAGCTACTCAATTTACAGATGGATTAACTAACTTAGGTACTGCTAGTGGTAACGTAGAATTCAATGTTCAATTTGATGCACCTGATACTTTATACTATGTTTGTCAATCTCATTCTGGAATGGGAGCGGCTATTCACATCTTAAACAAAAGAGTAGATGGGTTAATTAGTGGTTCAGCAGGAATTGTTGCTGGATTAGTAGGGCAAGACTTAAACATCGGAACACTAAACGCAACTAAGGTAATTACAAATGTAGTATCACAATCTATATCATTTGCAACTGGTTCTAATATATTTGGCGATGAGCAAACAGATGTACATCAGATAACAGGTTCACTAAACATAACAGGAAGTATTAACTTCGTTACCTTAGATGGCGGAAACTTTTAATAGATAATTAGGGTACAAATTGGCTGCAAACGAAATAAAACTTAAAAGAAGTAGTGTTGAATCAAAAGTACCATCGGTATCGGATTTAACATTAGGTGAACTTGCTGTCAATACTTATGATGGAAAGTTATTCTTTAAAAAAAATAATGGTTCTGATTCATTAGAATCTATAGTAACAACAAACGCACAAATAACAGGTTCCGTTGAATTAACTGGAGCAGTAACCTCATCATTAACTTTAATAAAAAACCAATCACCATCAGGTGATGTATTTCAAATTAATGTTGGTGGTACGGAGAAACTTAAAGTAAATTCAGATGGAACGCTAATAATAACACCTGTTTCAACATTACCGACAGGTACAAATGGGGCATACGCCGTAAGTGGTAGTAACTTCTTTATATATTTATAAAGGTAATAAAAATAATTCTATATTTATATAGGGAACATTTAACAAACAAATAAGAGGAAAACAAAATGGCAGAATGGAAAAAAGTACTCGTATCAGGCTCGGCAGCTGACATAACTTCGTTGAAGTTATCATCAGTAGCAGCAGCAGGTGGCGATACAGACAAATTTCTTGTTCTAGATTCATCAGGTAATGTTGATTATAGAACAGGGGCTCAAGTACTCTCCGATATCGGAGCAGGAACGGGTGGTGGTGATATTACCGCAGTAACCGCAGGAGCGGGTATGACGGGTGGAGCATCCACTGGAGCAGCAACTTTAAACGTAATCGGTGGTGATGGTATCACTGTAGGTGCAAATGAAGTTGAAGTAGCAGTAGATAATACTACAATTCAATTATCTAATAATAATGGTGCTGGTACAGTAAAAGCAAAAACAGCAGCAATTGCAGATGGTGGAACTGGTTTAGCAACAGCAGACCAAATACATACATTTGTAACTGATTTTGGTTATACTACCAATGTAGGTGATATTACAGGCGTAACTGCTGGAACTGGTTTATCAGGTGGTGGTACTTCAGGTGGAGTAACACTAAACGTTAGTGGAATAACAACTTCAGAAATCGCAGCAGGAACATTAATCACCAGAGCTGAAGATTTTTCAGATGATGATGATACTAAAATAGCAACAGTAAGAGCTATTGTAGCACAGGGTTATACTACTAATAATGGTGATATAACGGCAGTAACTGCGGGAACTGGTTTAACAGGCGGTGGTTCTTCAGGTGGAGTAACGGTGAATGTTATTGGTGGTGATGGTATTACTGCAGGTGCAAACGAAGTTGAAGTAACAGTAGATGGTACTACAATAGAACTTTCAGCAACTGATGGAACTGGAGCAGTAAGAGCAAAAACAGCAACAATTGCAAACGGCGGAACTGGATTAGCAACAGCAGACCAAATTTATGACCACGTAACAGGTAGAATCTCAGGATTAACATCTAACGTAGGTGATATTACAGGTGTAACCGCTGGAACTGGTTTATCAGGTGGTGGTACTTCAGGTGGAGTAACACTAAACGTTAGTGGAATAACAACTTCAGAAATCGCAGCAGCAACATTAATAACTTCAGCTGAAGATTTTGGAGCAACTGATGAAACTACAATACCAACAGTAAGAGCTATTATAGCACAGGGTTATACTACTAATACAGGTGATATTACTTCAGTATCTGTAACTGCTGGAACTGGTTTAACTGGTGGTGGTTCTGCAACTAGTGGGGCTTATAGTAAAACACTTAACGTAATCGGTGGTGATGGTATTACTGCAAACGCTAATGATATGGCAGTTGATTCAACTGTTGTAAGAACTTCTGGTGTACAATCAATTGCAGGTAACAAAACATTTAGTGATAATGTAGTTGTAACTGGTAATTTAACTATCAATGGAACTTCTACTACTGTTAATACAACTGACTTAAATGTAACTGATAGATTCATTAACTTAAACAATGGTGGTTCTGCAGCTGATGGTGGTATTGTAATCGAAGGACAAGGTACGGCATTCGGTTGGGATGAATCAGCAAGTAGATGGGCATTTGATTTTGTAGGAGCAACTGAAGGACAAACTGCAATTACATCTGATGCATACGCAGTAGCAGTTATTGTAAACGAAGAATCAGGTATTGAAGGAGTTGATTCTAACTACAGAGCAAATGGTAATATGATGATTAATGGTTCTGGTGAGATTTATATCTATACTGAATAATCGATAATTAACTAATGTTTATTAAAAAAGTTTTACAAAAAATTATGAGTGATTTAAAAAGTTTACGAAAGCAAAATTTAAGTAAAGATGTAACCCTATCTCAACAAGAGTTAGAATTCCTCTTAGAATTGATAGCCAAATCTAACTTCGAAGGAAGGGATGTACAAATAGTCTACGAAACCGCAGTTAAACTACAACAATTAATCACTAATAATAAGTAAAATTTAAAATTAATAAAACCTCTACAGAAATGTAGGGGTTTTTTTTATTTAATAAAAAATAATTACATATTTATAACTAAATATCCGAAAGATATTGGCCCCGAAGGGGAAGTGGGCTTACATTGTGTAAGTTACCAACCATAACTAAAAGGAAAAGAAATTATGCCAAATTGGAAAAAAGTAATCGTTAGTGGTTCATCTGCAGAACTAACAACGTTAAAAACAACAGGCCTATCCGCTCAAAACTCTGAAGCAACTTCATTAATGATTAATACCAGTGGAGTAGTAGGAACTAGAGAGTTAGGTTCAAACGCATTTAATTCAACAGCATTTACTACTAATACTGGTACAATGAGTAGTTGGATAATTAAAGAAGGAAATGGTACTGAAACTGCAACTGTAACAAATGGAGAAACAGTTACCATAGAGGATGGTACTGGAATCCAATCAGAATTAACATCTACATCAAGTGGTGGTACAATTACAATTACCAATACTTCACCAAATGTAGTTCAAACAACTATAACAGGTAATGCTGGAACAGCAACTTTAGCAGCAAATTCAACATTAGCAGGTGGTTTAGCAATAGGTACAGGTAGAAATAATACAGCTAATCAAATTGTAAGAACAAATAGTAGTGGATATGCAGAGTTTGGTTGGATAAATACAACATCAGGCAATACAACTGGTACTATTACTGATATTTATGTTAACACAAATGATGGATATATAAGAAAAGCTACCAAATCTCATTTATTATCACAATTAGGTATCGCATCAGGAGCAACTAACGTAACCAATAATAACCAAATTGATAATGGTGCAGGATATACTACGAATGTAGGTGATATTACGGGAGTAACTGCTGGTGGTGGGTTATCAGGTGGTGGTTCTTCAGGCGGTGTAACAATTTCACATAGTGATACTTCATCACAATCTTCGGTAAACGGAAGTGGTAGAACTTATATTCAGGATATAACCTTAGATACTTACGGACACGTTACTGGATTAGCAACTGCAACTGAAACAGTTACAAATACAAACACTGTTAGAGGTGTAAGAACGACAAATGGTGATGTAGGAACTGCATTAGAAAGTTCAGAAACCCTAAACATTACAGCAGGAAATAATGTTAGTATTTCAGAATCAGCAGGTGTAGTAACAATCGCATCTACTGATACTAACACAACATATTCAGTTGGCGCTGGTGGTTTAACACAACAAAACTTTACAACCACATTAAAAAACAAATTAGATGGAATCGCAGCATCCGCAACTAATGTAACTAATAACTCTCAAATTTCTAACGGAAGAGGGTATATTACATCATATACAGATACTAACACATTTAGAGGTGTAAGAACAACAAATGGCGATACTGCAACTTCATTAACTGCTGAAGAAACCCTAAACCTTACGGCAGGAACTAATGTTAGTATTTCAGAATCAGGGGGTGTGGTAACAATCTCATCTACAGATACAAATACCACTTATTCAGTTGGTGCTGGTGGTTTAACACAACAAAACTTTACAACCACATTAAAAAACAAATTAGATGGAATCACAGCATCTGCAAACAATTATACTTTACCTTTATCAGCCGCAGGTACTAGAGGTGGGGTAAAGATAGGGTATTCTGAAAACGGAAAGAACTATCCAGTTGAATTAAGTTCAGAAAAAATGTACGTTAACGTTCCTTGGACTGATAACAACACAACATATTCAGTTGGTGCTGGTGGTTTAACACAACAAAACTTTACAACAACACTCAAAAATAAGTTAGATGGTATTGCGACAGGTGCAACTAATGTAACTAATAACTCTCAAATTTCCAATGGAAGAGGTTATATTACATCATATACTGATACTAACACATTTAGAGGTGTAAGAACGACAAGTGGTGATGTAGGAACTACATTAACTGATGAAGAAACCCTAAACCTTACGGCAGGAACTAATGTTAGTATTTCAGAATCAGCAGGTGTAGTAACAATCTCATCTACAGATACGAATACTACATATTCAGTTGGTGCTGGTGGATTGACTCAACAAAACTTCACAACAACTCTAAAAAATAAATTAGATGGTATTGCGGCATCTGCAACTAACGTAACGAATAATAACCAAATAACTAACGGAAGAGGATTTATAACATCATATACTGATACCAATACTGTAACTTCAGTTAGAGCAAATAGTGGTGAATATAGAACTGGAAACCTCAGCTTAACTGAGGGTTCGAATATAACTGTGAGAGAAAGTTCGACAGGAGTATTTCAAATTGATGCAACAGATACAAATACCACTTATTCAGCAGATGGAAACTATGGTATGACTTTAAGTGGAACTGCGTTCCGTTTGGAAGATGATAGAAGAAGAAACTCAACATCTGTAGATATTAGAACTGGTAATACACATGATTATACATTCTACGATGCATCTCATGGTATTTGGTGGTACACTGCTGGTTCACAAGATATGTATTTAACCAATGCTGGTACATTACATGTCGATGGTGATGTTGTAGCATATTCTACTTCGGTATCTGATGAAAGATTAAAAGATAATGTAACTACAATAGAGAATCCATTAGATAAAATCAAAGCACTTAGAGGTGTTGAGTATGATTGGAATAGTGGTAGTAGAAAAGGTAAACATGATTTAGGATTAATTGCACAAGAAGTAGAAAAGGTTATACCTAATATTGTACATGAGCATGAACAACCATTCTTAAATGATGATGAAGAAGATGAAACACTATATAAGACTGTAGATTACGAAAAACTAACTGCAGTTCTAATTGAAGGTATGAAAGAACAACAAATTCAGATAGATTCAATGAAATCAGAAATTAATGAACTAAAAGGAAGATTATAATGGCAGTACCAGCATCAGGTCAAATAAGTTTACGAGCTATTAGAAACGAACTAAGCGCTAATAATTACAACGGCACTTCCCAATTTACAAATGTAAGTTTAAATTCAATGTCTACAGGTGGTAATGGTACGATTAATACATCAAACGCATCAACTAATAGACCTAATGGTGCAGCACCACATAATATGTCTGAATTTTATTCATATGACCACGATTTCTCTAGTACAACTTATACCCGAGTAACTATGTACTATAGTGAAGATTCTGCTTACGGTGCATGTAATTCAGAAGAAACAGTAGATATTTATTATGATTCGGATGATGAACTTTCATCAGGTACAGATGTATATAGTACTTCAGATGGTTCAGAACCTGCAGCGGATGGTTATTACAAATACTTCGAACAAACTACCGGATTTTCTGTAGAAGATGAGCAAATTGGAGAAGCTTTCTCTTGTGGTCGTTCAGAAAGAAGATTAAAATACAATATAGAATTTATTGGTGATTCACCAATGGGTATTCCAATGTATCACTTTAACTATAAAGATGAATCACATGGAAAAGGTAGATTTGTTGGAACAATGGTAGATGATTTAGAAAGT
>Ga0208801_1000415_pt1 | contig 9327 bp, 4 predicted proteins | sample Colrivmet1370B02_FD_187626 | JGI IMG/M metagenome (GOLD analysis project Ga0208801, IMG submission 187626) | Estuarine microbial communities from the Columbia River estuary - metaG 1370B-02 (SPAdes) (version 2) | ecosystem: Environmental > Aquatic > Marine > Intertidal zone > Estuary | place: USA...
TCGACGCTTTTGGTGGTCCTGAACATACTCAACCCGACTCCCGGGATGTTTTCCGATTCAATGGCTTCAACCATCTCTTGCGCCATGTGCCGGATTCGCTTTAGCGCTTCGGGAATGCTTGTGTCTCCTTCAGCATAACGCTGCCAAATCGAGTCGTGAAGTTCACCCGACACATGTGTGATTCCGCTGTCAAAAAGCAGAAGGTTTTGCTCGAGTACTTCAAAAAATTCGGGCGAGGGAGTAAGCCGTTGTGAAGTTACTTTGTCGCCTTCAAACCGTAAGTGTTGCAACCCGCCATGGGCACTTGCCCACTGATCCTGCCGCCCACCGGTATTTCCCAGCAGTGCTTCAAACTGAAACGCTAATTCTGCGATTTCATCAGGCGTTTTCTCGTCCCCCGTGATGGCTGAAAGAAAGGCTACGTTCATCGCACCAGATGTTCCAAGACCAGAACCAATAGGGACATCGGATGAGTATTTTACCGAAATACGGCGCTCATCATCGATGTGCATTTCTGCAGTAATGTATCGGTTGATGGCTAAGTTCACCACTTCACCTACATGATCCTGGCAATACATCGGTACATCCGTCCAACCCCCGGCTAAATCAATCCGAACTGGGACACGGACGGTGATTGTCTTGGCCATGATTACCCGATAATTTCCACCCACATGAAGAGTGGCATTCAAGTCAAATGGTTGATACGAAGGTTTGTCTCGCACGACGGTTGGTGTCAAAATGGACAAAGAATACAGCCCCGTTGATGAAGTCTCATGGCAACAAAAATGGGATGAAGCTCGGATTTTTGAATGTGAAATGCGAGAAGAAAGGCCTAAGTTTTATTGCCTTGAAATGTACCCTTACCCTTCTGGAAAAATGCACATGGGGCACGTTCGGAACTACTCCATCGGGGATGCAATGGCCCGGTACAAGAGAATGATGGGCTTTGACGTGCTTTACCCAATTGGTTTCGATTCATTTGGTATGCCTGCTGAAAACGCAGCAATGGACGAAGGAGGCCATCCATACGATATCACTGAACGTAACATGGCATCGATTACTCAGCAAATCAAACGTATGGGATTTTCATACGATTGGAAACGTAAAGTCAAGAGCCACGACCCACGATATTACAAGTGGAACCAATACTTTTTCACCAAGTTTTACGAGCAAGGACTCGCGTATCAAGAGCACGCACCTGTGAACTGGTGTCATCAATGCGAAACAGTTCTAGCCAACGAACAGGTCAAGGCTGGAAGATGCTGGCGATGCAATGGACCTGTTGTTCAAAAAGAAATGAAACAATGGTTCCTCAACATCAACCAGTATGCGCAAGAACTCGTTGATGGGTTGGATACCATCGCATTCCCTGAGAACGTCAAATCACTGCAAAGAGACTGGCTTGGGCGCTCAGAAGGTGCGGAAATCACATTCGAGGTTGAAGGCAAGGGCCTGAACGTCGAAGTGTTCACGACCCGCCCAGATACTTTGTTTGGAGTCACGTTTGTGACCCTTGCTCCAGAACACCCAATGGCTAAGCAATTGGTCAAAGGAACAGAGTACGAATCTGCATGGCAAGACCTCTACGATGAAGTCTCAGTGATGGCTGAGTTTGATCGAATTCGCGACATGAAAAAGAAAAAGGGTGTACCTTCGGGTTGCTTCGCCCTTCACCCTTTGACCGGTGAGAGAATTCCAATTTGGATTGGGAACTTTGTCATCGCTTCTTATGGAACTGGAGCGGTCATGGCTGTACCGGGTCATGACGAGCGAGACTTTGATTTTGCTAAAGCATTCGATATCCCAATTCGACGCGTCCTTGTCATGGATGAAGATGGTGATGCTGATGCGCCATTGGAATCTGCAGACACCGCTCACGGTTGGATGGTAAACTCTCCTCTCGAAGGCTTTGACGGATTATACGGTGAAGAGGCCATGAAGGCTATTACTGAGGCGCTGGAAGCCAAAGGCTCAGGTAAGGAAACCATCAATTGGAAAATTCGCCCATGGCTCGTTTCAAGGCAGCGTTACTGGGGCACTCCAATACCTATGATTCACTGTGGAGATTGCGGGATTGTTGCAGTTCCGGAACACGATTTACCGGTTGAATTGCCGACCGATGTAGCCTTTGGACAAGGAAACCCTCTCGAAACCTCTGAAGAATTCTTGAATGTTGACTGTCCAAAATGCGGTAAATCAGCGCGCCGAGAAACCGATACAATGGATACCTTTGTTGACTCTTCATGGTATTTCCTACGGTTTACTGACGCTCTGAACGATGAGAAGTGTTTCGATGCAGAGACAGCGAACCACTTCATGAACGTCGATTTCTATTGCGGTGGAATTGAACACGCTCAGATGCATTTGATTTACGCTCGATTTTACACAAAGGCACTGCGTGATTTGGGCTTGCATTCCGTTGATGAGCCGTTCAATAAGCTGCTGTGCCAAGGGATGGTCAATTCACCTGCTCCATGGTGCGACACCTGTCAACTCACACTTTCAGTAGCCCACGGCGGCTCTCCTTGTCCTCACTGTGGGGGTAAACTTTCCGAACGCTCTGCAAAGATGAGTAAATCGCTTGGTAATACGGTCTCTCCTGGATTGATGATTGAACAGTTCGGTGCAGATACTGTCCGTTTGTTCATCTTGTTTGCGGCGAACCCGACAGCGGGTATGGATTGGTCAGATTCTGGTATAGCATCAAACCACAGAGTGATGATTCAAATGGCCTCGATGCCTGAAAAATTACTCGGTTGGAGCCACTCGCCTTCACCGATGGACACATGGATGCTTGCCCGACTCAAGCAACGATGTGCTGAGTTCCAACACGCCATGGACGTACTGGATTTGCGAAGAGCGGTGGAAATCTCCCATTACGATTTGATTAAAGACATCAATTGGTACATCCGCCGTGGTGGAGAGAATGCTGAACTCGGTCTTCAAATCCTCAAGTCGTGGACGCACCTTGTTTCTGTTTCAACCCCGCACCTCGCTGAACAATGGTGGCAAGAACTGGGCATGGATGGACTTGTCAGCGGTGTGGAATTTGAACACTTGGCAGAGATGACAGATGCCGAACAATCAGCGCTTGATAACGAGACGGTACTTCGCAGCGTTCTTGATTCTGCTCGTCGCATCAAGGACGTTGCTGAACGTCACCTTGACGGTGCTGCTCAGTCCGCAACAATCGTTGTCGCTCCAACCTGGAAACGGGTAATGGCGGTTGAAGCGCTCAATTTTATTGAGCAAGGGGGCAGCGTCAAGAACTTTATTGCTCATCTTTCACAAATGGAGATTGCCCAAGGAGAACGTAAAGGCGAAATCATTGGATATTGGGGTAAGAAGATGTTACCTCAAGTGTTCAAGTGGGATGATGCTTCACGCGTTCTCCTTCACAGTTCTCTGGATGAAGTGGCGGCTCTATCGAACGGTTCAGCCTTTATTGCTCAAGAACTTGGCTTACAATCGATACAGGTTGTCCTTGGTGAATCTACCGAAGACCAAACAGGTCGCTCAGGTGGTTCAATGCCTCTTGCTCCAGCGATTGTTTACGCTTGATCAACTTCGCTGCCATTCGCTTCCAGTCCACCAATAGTTGGAACCATCGTCCATCTGGCGCCAGGTGTAGCCCGCTTCATCGGTCCACTGTTGGAGAACAACAGGCTCTGCAGCAACCACCGGTTGTTGAGCAACGGGTTGTTGGTAAGTTTGCTGGACAGGTGTACTCTGCGGCTGGACAGAAAGAGACGAGAAATCCTTCACTGCTTCATCCGTTGAATCCTCTCCACGGCGCATAAACAGAACTGCACCAACTACGCCAATGATGAGGACAGCAACAACGCCGATGATGGTGAACATCTGCTTTTGAGCAGCTTCTTCCTCGGCCGCGAGATTTTCTGCAATCAATTGTGCATTGTCACCGACTCCATCTCCATCGGTGTCGAGTGTTTCAGTGGCATCATCGGGGAAGGCATCGGCGTTATCACCGACACCGTCAACGTCCGAATCTGCAGATTCGCTCGCATCTGTAGGAAATGCGTCAGCGTTGTTTCCAACACCGTCTCCATCGTCATCAAGCGTTTCAGTCGCATCGTTTGGTAGTGCGTCAGCATTATCGCCAACCCCATCCATGTCACTGTCCGTAGATTCAGCAGCATTGTTCGGGAACGCATCAGCATTGTCACCAACACCGTCCATATCCGTATCGAGCGTTTCGGTAGCGTCATCAGGGAATGCGTCAGCGTTGTCGCCTACGCCGTCCATATCCGTGTCGAGCGTTTCGGTAGCGTCATCAGGGAATGCGTCAGCGTTGTCGCCTACGCCGTCCATATCCGTGTCGAGCGATTCAGTAGCGTCATCAGGAAATACGTCAGCGTTGTCGCCAACGCCGTCCATATCCGTGTCGAGCGTTTCAGTAGCGTCATCAGGAAATACGTCAGCGTTGTCGCCTACGCCGTCACCATCGGTGTCGATGGTTTCACTTGCATCGTTCGGAAACACATCTGCGTTATCGCCGACTCCATCCCCGTCAGAGTCGACCGATTCAGTTGCATCGTTCGGAAACACATCTGCGTTATCGCCGACCCCATCGCTGTCAGCGTCAGACGACTCAGTCGCATCGTTCGGGAACACATCCGCAATATCGCCGACGCCATCGCCATCAAAATCACTTGACTCGTTGGGGTCGTTTGGGAATGCATCCGCATTATCACCTACACCGTCTCCATCGGTGTCGATGGTTTCAGTTGCATCGTCTGGGAATGCATCAGCGTTATCGCCGACACCGTCTCCATCTGTATCTGCCGATTCAGTTGCATCATTAGGAGCCCAATCGCCGTTGTCGCCTACGCCGTCACCATCGGTGTCGATGGTTTCAGTCGAATCGTTTGGAAATACGTCAGCGTTGTCTCCTACTCCATCGGAGTCTGAATCTTGATGTTCATTTGGATCGTCCGGGAATGCATCATTCTGGTCTCCATATCCGTCGTTATCGGAATCATAATCGATAATTTCAACCGAGTTCGCAGAGGCCACTGCAGTTCCCAAATCTGATCCATCGCTCGGTGTCACGGTCATTGTCCACACTTCACCTATCGACGTGTACGATTGAGGTACATTGAGGAAATCGTTCCGCTGCGAGACAGCCGTTCCATCTTTTGACCATCGAATTTGAGTGTTTGATTCAACATCGTCGTCATCATCGGTGTAATCGTAATTGGCAAAGAGTTCCTGGTCGTGGTATGCTTGGGTGATTTGGCCTGAGCCCTGAGTGAGACTCACGTATGCATTTGATGCCACTGGCGGTGTATTTTGTACGACGATTTCAGTGATTGAAACGCTGTCAGTACCCCATGCATCACCCGTAGCAAAGCCGTTTCCGTCTCCTTGAAGAACCGCAATATTGACGCTTACAGAACCGCTTCCACTCACAGGTGCTTGCCAGTCAAATGCCCATCCGAGTTGACTCGAACCGGTATGTGTTGCACTGGTTCCACTTTGGATTTTAACTCCTGTTCCAGCGTTTTGGAGCGTTCCTTTGTCAACCATAACATTGAATCCTCCGACAAACGCTGATGTTCCGCCGGTGTGGCCGATGTTGATGTTGTACACCTGTCCAGCGTTGTACGAAGTCGGGAAGTCGTTGGTGACCGTTATGCCCCCTGCGTTACTGTGGCAGGTGCAGCCAGATGAGGCTTGGTTATGCTTGCCAGAGGAACTCCCTTGAATTGCCGGTACAGTTGCGAGTAGAAAGAGCACTGCAAAACATAGAATTGAGCGTTTATAGGACTTCATAAGAACTGCTTGGGGGTTTAGGTATTGAATGTATGGTGCTGAAAACTCATTCTTCCTGTTCGTTACCGCTTTCAATAGGGGTGGCCATTGAAGCAGAGTCGTGTGACGTGGTGGAGTAATTTTTCGCCGGTTTTGAGGAATTCGGATTGTTGAAGAAGTTCACATAAACCGCACCGATTACACATATTATGGCAAGAGCATACAAGCCATTCGAAAGCGAAAAACCACTTTCAGAGGCGGCATCGTCATCCGAGGAGGCACCGATATCAACCTGGCAACCTGCAAGGTCGACAATGCGTCCATAATCGGTGTTTTGACACAAGTCAATCGCATTTGGAATGCCGTCTAAATCGTCATCCAGTTGGTATTGGCTGCAACCTGTTATGCCCACTTGTTGGCCCGCTACAGTGCGAGGACACAAGTCATTGGTGTCGAGGACTCCGTCTTCATCATCATCGTCATCTTCGTCGCTGTCAATACATCCGTCTCCATCAACATCTTGTCCTTGGGCAGCGATACCTAAAATGCCAGTTCGGCAATTATCAATCGTATCGTTTATTCCATCACTGTCATCGTCATCATCTTCACTGGTGTCTCGACATCCGTCGCCATCGTAATCATCGACAAGGGCGCTATCGCTCCATCGGATATCGCCTCTCGGGCACGAGTCAAGAGCATCGAGAACGCCATCCTCATCGTCGTCAAAATCAGTAATCGAATCGTGACAACCGTCTTGATCGTGGTCGTTGATTTGGTTCGAGATCCAAACCGGAGAATCCCGTGGGCAATTGTCGGTTGGGTTAGCAATTTTATCCCCGTCTTCGTCAATATCGCAACCGTCTCCGATGTTATCGCCATCAAGGTCTACCTGCGTTGGGTTCGACAGGAATGGGCAATTGTCCATTTGGTCGACCCAATCGTCTCCATCGGTATCGATGTCAGCACATCCGTCTCCTTCGGCGTCTACCTCTGGTGTTGATTTCCATCCAACAGGGCCCAATGGGCACAAATCGACATGGTCGAAAACGGTGTCTTCATCATCGTCGAAATCCTCAGTTGCATCCCTGCATCCGTCACCGTCATGATCAGTTGAATCTTCAGAAAACCAATTTCTTTCACCGAATTGACAATCGTCGGTTGCATCCAAGACGCCGTCGTTATCATCGTCCTCATCGCATACATCGCCCTTGATATCCTCGTCAAAGTTCGACTGAGCCATGTTTGAAATCCTCGGACAATTGTCTTCTCCATCAAGAACTCCATCGTTGTCTCTGTCGGTCTGGTAATGCCATACTCCAACATCGAATGACCCGAGGGAAGTAGCGTTGTATTGGCCAGTCGAAAAATCACCGTTGAAAATATAGGAGATAAACGGCGACCCGTCTTCGGCAATCTCAAGAGCAGTCGGCTGGTCATATCCATCGCCTCCCGCAGAGACTGCCCATTCCCAGGTGTTGTCATCAAGTAACTCTGCAAGGAAGATATCGTAGTGGTTTTCGTCGTTGAAACCGTCGATGTCGATTAGTGTGTCTTGTCCAAGAGTGAGACCGGCGGAGGTCATTCCAGTGACGAATGTGGACCCCTGCTTGTTGTGAGCTATACCGGTAGCGCGATCAATTCCAACTCCTCCGGCGGTTACAACTCCAACCCATCCACCGGATTGGGATATTTCTGCTACAAACAGATCTGTTTCGTTGGATTGTCCAGTGGTGAGCGGCCCAAATGAAGCGTTACCATTGTATTCGCCAACGATCTCAATTCCAGAGGTAGACAAGCCGTCACAATCCCAAACACGGTCTTCATTAGGCCCTCCAGCCAAAAGTGCCCAGTCCCATCCAAATTCAGAATACCGGGCAACGGCTACATCAGAGTAGCCATTTGAAGCGAGAACCGTTTCGTTGACAAAGAGTTCTCCAGTGAAAGTAACGGTGACGTATGTAGCACCTGATCCATCGATGCAAAGAGACCCCTTAGGTACAATCCCTCCGATTGAATCTGTTTTTACATAAGAGAGCGACTCGCCGTTTTCGCTAAACGATGCGACGAGGAGGGATTGGTCTGTTGAAGCTTCCAGAAGAGTTCTGTTCAGTTCGACATCTCCACTGAATCCCACAGCCAATTCGATGTTGTTTTCTGGTGTGACGAGCATGTCGAGTACAAACAGTTCATTTTCGTTTCGAATCTGAGTTGCCCATACCCATTCTCTTGAGGTGTCCATTCTCGCAAGAAAGGCATTTCCTTCTTCAAGGTATGAGTTTTTTGTCAGAGGGGTTAAATCACCCAATTCCAGTTCGCATACGATGCCAATGCTGTTCATGCAATACGTGCCAGCGACAATCAAATCACCGTTTGGCATCAATGCGATTGCGTCTATTGAATCCGTTGTAATCGAGCCTTCGCTAACAGCGGTAATCCATGTGCCATTTGGTTCAGTCCAGCCGAGGAAAAAGTCGACATCCTCAGAGCCACCACGGGCACCGACCGGATCGATTACATCATCAAACTGAATGTTTCCTTGAAACCAACCCGACGTCACAATACCGCCATCTGGATACATGAGGCTGTGTGCTACATAATCCCTCAATCCTCCACCAAAACTCGTAGACCAACCGATTGAGGTGGAGTTGTCTTCTTCGGTAGAAGATGGATTCAACTTTGAATCAAGTGTCAAATCGGGTTGAATGGGGAGAGATGAAAGACTTGCCATAACGAGTACGCAGACCAAAAAAAATGGAATGATACTCTTGCGCATACATTCCGGAGCATGTTACAGCATTTGAAACCGTGTGTTTTTTGTCCCACAAGTTCATGTCGGGTCCATCTATGGAATTCCATGGACGCCCCTCAAGGAGTATGGCGTCGTTCTCTCGAGAAAGAAGAATCAATCCAGGCGAGCTTGAATCTAGCACATCTCGATTCATGGCCATCATGGAACACTTCTGCTCAACGCGTTCTTTCCGAATCGACGGGGAGTCTCGATGTTGGTCAGCGGTTTGACCTCCATCGAATCGAACGTCAAAGGCTGATTGAGGAAATGTGGAAGGTAACCGCCATCCGGAAGGGCGGTGAACCAAACTTCCTCGAAATGGAATTTGATTGGCTTGGGCAACAGCGAGAAGGAAAAGCGATTGGGACTTCACTGAAATCGTTGAAGATGAGTGTGACTGTACTTTGTGAACCTGAGGGCGGCATAGAGATTGCCGCATGGTGGGCTGTTTCCGGTTGGTCAAGATTTTTTCGAGGGCGTGTGAATGCACAGGCCAGAGCCTTCGCAACACAGTGGTTGGCGGATTTATCCGGCCCCGGTACGGAGCCAATTGGCGATTCGCAGCCTCTTACTTTTGTCGAAATGGAAAGCGAGGATTCAAAGACGGTCGGCGATGACGATGTGTGATGACCCGACCCGACCGAGACAATCAAGGTGGCTCATCTTCGCGTAATAAAAACCGCTCGAACAAGAACCGTGGTGGACGACGAGACAATCGACAGCGCCGTTACGGAAGCACCCCTAAATCGACACTTGAGGAGCGT
>Ga0208801_1000420_pt1 | contig 9258 bp, 2 predicted proteins | sample Colrivmet1370B02_FD_187626 | JGI IMG/M metagenome (GOLD analysis project Ga0208801, IMG submission 187626) | Estuarine microbial communities from the Columbia River estuary - metaG 1370B-02 (SPAdes) (version 2) | ecosystem: Environmental > Aquatic > Marine > Intertidal zone > Estuary | place: USA...
GTGGTCGAACAACTCCAACGGCGATTCTCTGACGTGGAACTTCACGATTGAAATCCTTGAAGACAGCGATGGCGACGGTTTGCCCAACGAACTGCCGGGCGATTATGATCCAACCAACCCTGATGCACCTGGACTTGTGGAAGACCTCGATGACGACAACGACGGACTTTCTGACACCAACGAATCAGAGATTGGCACCAATCCGCTGAACCCTGACACTGACGGCGACGGCATGTGCGACGGACCTGTGGCTTCGCCACCAGACTGCGTTGCTGGACCTGACGCGTTCCCGCTTGACCCCGCTGGCGACACCGATACTGACGGTGACGGCGACCCAGACACGCTCAACCCTCCTTCAAACAGCGACCCTGCCTTGGTTGAGGACTTGGACGATGACGGCGATGGCTTGGACGACGTGAACGAAACGGGCACAGGCATTGACAACGGACCAACCGACACTGGAACTGATCCGCTCAACCCGGACACCGATAACGACGGTATTTGCGATGGTCCAATCGATGTCTATGACCCACAAGGCAACCTCATCTGCGTTGCAGGACCTGACGACACACCGTTTGGCGAACCTGCTGAAGGTGTTGTCTACGGCTTGAACAACACACTGTTCTCAAGCCTTGTACCGCCCTACCAATTGGCTGGTGCAGCATGGACTGTTTCTCCAGATTTGCCTGAAGGATTGAGCATCGATTCTGTCAGCGGCATCATCAGCGGAACACCAACTGAAGTCATTGGCAACACGACGTACACCATTACGGGACTCACGGATACTTCATCCATCACCTTTGATTTCAACTTGCAAATTTTGGAAGACACTGACCGTGACGGTTTGCCTAACGAACTGCCCGAAGACTATCCCGGTGAAGGAGAACTGGTGGAAGATTTGGACGACGACGCTGACGGCGCACTCGACACGGCTGAAACTGGAACTGGCGTTTACAACGGTACGGGCGACATGGGCACCGACCCACTTGACCCAGACACCGATAACGATGGCATCTGTGACGGTCCAAATTCAGTGCCACCTGTGTGCATTGCTGGTCCTGACTCCAACCCTGTTGGAACTGGTCCGCTCGGCCCAACTGTTCTCGTCAACAACACCGAAACGACACCAATCAATCCACCAAACCCAGTGCCCGGCGCAACATGGGAAGTTTCCCCTGACCTGCCTGATGGGCTCATCTTTGATGCTGCTACCGGTATCATCAGTGGAACACCGACCCAAACTATGGACAACACCACGTTCACCATCTGGGCGAACACCACTGACCCACTGATGTCCGTGATGGCGACCTTCTGGCTCGAAGTCTTGGAAGACAGCGACGGCGATGGAATGCCCGATCAACTCCCTGAAGACTACCCTGACACCGGCGTTGAACCTTACGACCTTGTTGAGGACGAAGACGACGACAACGATGGTATGTCTGACGAAGATGAAGCCATCATCGGCACTGACCCAATCGATCCAGACACCGACGGTGATGGATTCTGTGATGGAAATGGAACCGGCGATGGCTCGTGCTATCCTGGTCCTGATTCCTCACCGCTTGACCCAACCCTGCCTGTCAACACCGATGGTGACGCCTACCCCGACATCGACCCTGATGGCGAAGGCGGACTGATTGCTGATGACGATGACGACAACGACGGCTTCCTTGACACAACAGAAGTGGAATGCCTCAGCGACCCACTCAACGCCACTGACATGCCAAACGATTTGGATGGCGATGGTATCTGTGATGCACTTGATCCCGACATGGACGGCGATGGTTTGCTCAATGATGTGGAAACTGACACAGGCGTCTACAACAACACCGCTGACACTGGAACGGATCCTGCAAACGCTGACACCGATGGTGATGGCGTCTGTGACGGACCTGAAGTTCCTGCCAACGGCGGATGCGCTGCTGGACCCGATGCATTCCCGCTCGACCCCGCTGCAGCGCTCGACACTGATGGCGACGGCATGCCGAACGGACTCAACGGTAATTCCACAAGCACACCGCCACTTGTCGAGGACCTCGATGATGACAACGATACTTGGCCGGATGAAATCGAAGCCTTGTGCGGAAGCAGTTCAGTTGACGCCATGGACCGACCAGACGACACTGATGGCGATGGAACATGTGATGCATTGGATGATGTGATGGACTTACCGTTCAACCTGTCCTATCCTACACAATACGTTGACCTGTTCGTCAACCAAAGCATGGACCCGCTAATGCCTAATGTCACCGGCATGGGCGAAGTCGGTACGTGGGAAATCGAGGGCGATCTCCCTGATGGATTGACCTTCGGCATCAGTGAAGCACGAGCTGCTCTACTCGATGGCGGATTGCGTGGCACACCAGTCAACGCTTCTGAACCTGTTAACCTCACCATATGGGCCAACAATTCGGTCTACAGCCAATCTTTTGACTTGTCACTGACCGTCTTTAACGACACAGACAACGACAGCCTCCCTGATGCGTTGCCAGACAATTACCTCGGCAACATGACTGCGGATGACGACGATGATAACGACGGCTACACGGATGAAGAAGAGGCGGCCTGTGGCTCGGACGCCTTTGACAACTCCTCCAACCCAGAGACAATCAACTCAGAAGTATGCGCTCGAATCTCTGGTGACTTAACCCCTGAGGACCGCGATGCGATCAACTGGATGTGGTGTTTCCCATGCCTCATGCTCCTGCTCTTGGTTTTGTTTGTTGTTCTGTTCTTCGGTAAGAATCAGATTCTTGTGCTCCTTGCAGATGGTCCAGAACCCGAAAACACCAGCGCAGAACCTGCATTCATCGCAGGCGCAGGTACTGAGAACGATCCGTTCATTCTCACCCCTCTTGAGAACATCAAACCGGGCAGCGTTCATTCGAGCGTTGAAGAAATCACCATCACCAGCATGAGTGACATCAAGGTCGAAATGCAAGACTACAACGAATTCGACAACCACACTCGATTCCAGATGTTTGAAGGAGCCTTCACAGAAGAAAGCACTCGGGAACTCGCCGTTGGTAAGGATGGAGAGATTGTCATCAACTTCAAGTTCGATGACAGCGATTACCCAACCTATGAAGGTGGCACCTACGAGGGTCGTCTCAAACTTGGAAAGGCCAGCGTGTACTTCCTTTGGAGCGTCACCATCGAAGCAGATGAAGTCAAGGCTGAATCCGAGAAAAAGAAGACCATCAACCGCATCAAGAAGCGAAAGAAGGACATTGATTTCGACCGCATTGGAACCGCCACCAAGAAGGAGAAGGACGACCTCCAAACCATCAAGGGCATTGGACCGTACAGTGAAGAGAAACTCAACGCATTGGGCATCTTCACCTTCGCACAACTGGCCAAGTTCGACCGTGATACGGAAGACAACGTCAATGAAGCGATTGAACACTACCCTGGTCGAGTTCATCGAGACGAGTGGGTTAAGCAAGCCCGTGGCATGATTGAAGCCGAAGCCGAAGCAAACGAAGCTGCTCTGAAGGCTGCTGAAGAAGAACGACTCAAGGCTGAGCAAGAAGCACAGGCTGAGGAAGATCGAATCAAGGCCGAAGCGGAAGCCGAAGAAGCCGAAAAGGAAGCCGCAAAGGAAGCCAAAGCACAAGCCGACGCTGATGCAAAGGCTGCTAAGGAAGCCAAGGCACAAGCCGACGCTGAAGCAAAGGCTGCCAAGAATGCTGAGAAGGAAGCCAAAGACGCCGAAAAGCAAGCCGCAAAGGAAGCCAAGGCACAAGCCGACGCTGAAGCAAAGGCTGCTAAGGAAGCCAAGGCACAAGCCGACGCTGAAGCAAAGGCTGCTAAGGATGCTGAGAAGCAAGCCAAAGACGCCGAAAAGCAAGCCGCAAAGGAAGCCAAGGCACAAGCCGACGCTGAAGAGAAGGCTGCTAAGGATGCAAAGGCTGCTGAAGAGAAGGCCGCCAAAGACGCCGAAAAGCAAGCCGCAAAGGAAGCCAAGGCACAAGCCGACGCTGAAGCAAAGGCGGCTAAGGAAGCAAAGGCCGCTGAAGAGAAGGCCGCTAAGGCAGCCGCTGCTGCTAAGAAAGCCAAGCCTGCGAGCAAGGAAGTCAAGAAGAAGGAAGAACTCAAGCGAGTTCAAGAACGCTCGGAAACGATTGACTTTGCGATCCTTGGAACAGCCAAGGCAAGCGACAAAGACGACCTTCAGGTGATGAAGGGCATCGGCCCGTTCATTGAAGAGAAACTCAATGCGCTCGGAATTTACACCTACCTGCAAGTCTCGAAGATGACCTCGAAACTGGAAACTGATGTCAACGAAGCCATCGAATTCTTCCCTGGCCGTGTTAAGCGAGACCAATGGGTCAATCAGGCGAAGATTTTGCTCGGTGAGGATGTGAAACTCGATGAAAAGGCACTCAAGCAAGCTGAAGACCTCGAACGAATTTCCAAGAAGGCTGAATCAATTGACTTTGCAACGCTTGGTGTTGCAAGTGCTTCGGAGAAAGATTCACTGCAAACGATCAAAGGGATTGGTCCGTTTATCGAAGAGAAGTTGAACGCTCTGGGGATCTTCACCTTTGAACAAGTTGGAAACATGACGTCGGAAATCGAAGAACAGGTCAACAAGGCCATCGAGTTCTTCCCCGGACGAGTCAAGCGAGACGAATGGGCAAAGCAAGCAAGGGAACTTCACAGCAAGAAGTGATGGTTTGACGTGTCGCAATCAGCATATTGATTGAGCATGTTTGGCAACCTGCTTAGGTGGAGCCATCGGGCTCATGAACTGCGAACGCATCGTTTCATTGATGTACCAGACCCTTTTATGATAGGGTGTGGCATGCACTTTTCATCAATGCAATCTTCCCTCTGGCTCCCAAGGAGAGGGAACTTGGGAGTCTTCGCGTACCCTCGACCCTGCGTTTAAGAAGGTCAGGATGTTGATGCCCATACATCTTCAATCGTGAAGTGGTTCAGTCATCAAAGGATGTGTCTTCATGAGTGGAATAAAATCAAGCGGAAAAATGAGATACTTCCAGATACGGATTATGCCTGAACAAGGCAAGCATTTGCCAGGCCACTTGATCACCAAGTACTTCACGAAATTGGAAATGATCAACGGAACCGGTGTTGTGGATTCCCTCCCAAGTTGCATCGTTAAAGTCGAGCATGAGGGACTGGACATCGATGGAATTACAAATGAATTACAAGAGAGTTTAATCATTGACAAGATTCTCTTAGAAGGCGATAACTTTGCTTATCTGAAGGTCAAAACACCAGGCCCGATTCAACGAATCATTGCGGCTGAAGATGAAGCTTGGATCATGCCACCAACATATCTCTCAAGAGAAAATGGTTTTTTTATGACAATACATGGCACACCAAAGGGATTGAAGAGGGTCAAAGATAAACTGGAGATTTTGGTTCCTAAAAAGATGGACATGCGGATTTCAAAAATGATCATCGGCGATTGGATGAGTGCTCCAAACCTGCCAGAAAGGCGCACCTTGGTGATTCAGACTGCGGTTGACATGGGCTATTACAGCGCACCGCGACGGTGCAACCAGAATGATATCGCAGGCGTTTTGGGATTGAAACAAGGGACTGTTGCTGAACATCTACAAAATGCAGAGAGTGTCATCATCAATTCTTGGTCCGAACAAATGGCTCTATCTGAGCCCACCAACAGTAAGTAAGGTCGCTAAAACCAACAGAAAACATCCCAAAATGGTGAAGGCCTTTTTCACAAAGCCTGGCGTATCTGTCTTCGATTTTATCTTCTCACCGAGGTTGGACCAAGCAATCATGGCCAAAATCCCTCCGCTGGTCGTGATGGTCGAAATTGTTACAATCCCCTTGATCCCCCCACCGAAATCCTCCAAAAATTGCGTCATCAACATGAAGACCATGGCCCACTCCTTCCCGTTGACATATTGCATCAACACTCCAGTTTTGAAGCCCAATCTGGGAACTACGTCAGGAAAACTTTGTATTTTCTCAGAACGACCAAGGTAGAGGATTCCAAAGGCGATTAAGAACATGAAGAGACTTCCAATGACATCCATTGCAAAACGAACTTTCCCGTCTTCATCGAAGGAATCAACGGCGAACCCACATGCGAAGTGTATGGAAATGAACCCGACAGCCATCCCTGCAATCAATGAGGCATTGCTCTTTTTCCCGTGAACAACAGCGTGAACTGTGCAGGTGATGTTATTTGGGCCGGGCGAAATTAATCCAGCAAGGAGTAAACCAAGCAAGAATGCTAATGACTCCCATACCATGACTTGGGGCATGTCATTCCAAGTATAGTGTTTGGGCATCGAAGAAAATTACAAAATCATCGGTTTTTCGCCCGCTAATGGTTCGCAGTGAATCGATTATGGCGTCATGAATCGTTCAGATATTTGAAAACTCCAATTCTACAAAAATGAAATTATAGGGTTAATCAAAATAAGTGCAACGCCGATTTTGCGCGCATGACTGACACACGCGAACTGCAATCTCATGGTGTAAATCAACTCAAATCCATGAAATCACTCCTTCTTGCCGTGTTAATGGTCTCGATGTCCCTTTCTGTGGGCCTTGTGGAACTGAACAAAGCCCCTTGGCTTGTTGAAGACGCTGATAGCGAACTAGGAGAGGCCGACACCCCTATGCAGACAAGCGCACCTTCGATTTCCTATTCCTCAAGCACGCTCGCTCTTTCCAACAACACCGCCATGACGCCACTGAGCGTGACAAACTCAGGTGGTGCGCTCGGGGTTCCGGTGGCAGTAGAACTCAGTAGCATCGGTGAATGGCTGGAAGTAGCCCTTGATTCTGATGGATACAGGCATGTTTCCACTGCCGACTCCTCCAATTTTGATCTCATGTATGCGACCGACGCCAGTGGGGCTTGGGTCAACATAACCGTTGATGCTCCAGGACAGGTCGGGCAACACAACTCAATCGCTGTTGATTCTGAAGACGTCGTGCATATTGCCTACTACAGCTTTAAGGATGATACGAACGTACTTACTCGAGACCTCAAGTATGCTACGTGCGCATCGTCATGCTCATCAGCATCTTCATGGTCAAACATCACTCTTGACGCCACTGGTTTTGTAGGCCTTGGAACCTCCATCGCAGTTGATTCAAATGATGGAGTGCATATTTCCTACACCGATTCAACGAACGCTGCACTGAAGTATACCATGTGCTCCTCATCTTGTGGTACAGCATCTTCATGGTCGAATGTTTCTGTTGACGATATAGGAACCGGTGTTAGCAAACCAACTGATATCGCGATTGATTCAAACGATGCAGTACACATTGCCTACCATTGGCAAGCATCAGGAACCAATAATTACAACGTACGATATGCCACGTGTACTACCTCGTGTGCATCGGCATCCTCATGGACAAACACATCAGGTATTAGCCTCAGCAACATACACGATGTGGCACTCGCAATTGATTCAAACGATGCACTGCACATTGCTGGCTATGATGCCACCAATAAGGATATCATTTACCTCGCATGTACCTCTTCATGTACTTCTGCCTCTTCATGGTCAAATATTAGCGCTGTTACCACCGGCGATGTTGGTTCACGATTATCGATTGCAGTTGATTCTACGAATAATCCACACATATCCTATCAGAATGGTGTGTGGGACTCTCTTGCTGGTTTGCCCCTTGGATACGCCACTTGCACTTCATCGTGTCTAACTGCCTCAAGCTTTTGGACTCACGGTAGTGTTCATAACGGCGGCTCCGCCCTTTACACCTATGGTACATCAATTGCAGTCAATCATAACAACGATAGCGTACATATCGTCTATGGCAATTTGGGTTTTGTTACTGGCGAAGTTAACTACCTCGGCTCAGACACTGCTCCATATACCGTAAGCCCCGACCTTCCAAGGGGTTTGAGTTTGGATTGGGGCACTGGAACAATTTCAGGAACACCGAGAGAACTCTCCACCTCCACGATCTACACCATTACCGCAAGGAATTCACATGGTACGGATACCACAACACTGACCCTTTCGGTCAACGCACCACCATTGATGACCTACGATTGGGGCTCAGGAAGCAGTGATTTCCACTCATCTGAATATGTCAACAACAAGGTTTCTGTCGGATGGCAAAATACCTGTGCCATTCGTGAAAACGGTTCCCTCATGTGCTGGGGTCAAGATCACAAAGGGCAGTTAGGTAACGGTGCAACAACAACCACCAGCCAAGATGAACCAGTTTACGTCAACCTGCCCACCGGCCAAAAGGCCGTTGCAGTTTCTGCTGGAGCCATGAACGCCTGCGCCATTCTCGATAACGGTTCAATGATGTGTTGGGGGGCTGACAACAATGGGCAGTTGGGTAACGGTGCAACGACAACCACCGACCAAGATGAACCCGTTCATGTCAGTCTTCCTTCCGGACGGACTGCGGTTGACCTTACCGTAGGATGGGGTCACGCTTGTGCGATTCTTGATACCGGTTCTTTGATGTGCTGGGGTTGGGGTTCTAACGGAGTGTTGGGCGATGGTGAAAACACAAACCAATTCTCACCAGTCTCTGTTGACCTTCCTTACGGCCGGACCGCCGTTGCGGTTGATGCTGGGGAAAAACACACCTGTGCCATCCTTGACACCGGTTCTTTGATGTGTTGGGGGAGAGATCACAGAGGGCAGTTGGGCGATGGCGCAGGGTATAACGACAGACATTCCCCCGCTTACGTTGAACTTCCCACTGGCCGAACCGCCGTTTCAATCGTTGCTGGTAAGGAACACACTTGCGCTATTCTTGACAATCGTTCCATGATGTGCTGGGGTCTTGGTAATACTGGTCAGTTAGGTAACGGTGGAACCACCATGAGTAACCCCGCACCTGTTTACGTCGATCTTCCCACCGGTCGCGACGCCGTCATGATTTCTGCTGGTTATCAACACACTTGTGCTGTTCTTGACAACGGTTCGACATATTGCTGGGGAGTTGATAACAAAGGACAGTTGGGCAACGGAGCAACAACAACCAACTCACAAACAGCACCTGTTTATGTCAACCTACCAGCAGGACGAATTCCTGTCGCATTAAGCCCTGCTGTTGCGGCTTTCCACACCTGCGCCATCCTCGACGATGCCTCAATGAAATGCTGGGGATACAACAGTGAGGGCCAGTTGGGTAATGGTGGTATCACCACGAACGAATTCTCGCCTGATTCGGTCTCAGGCAACCATGCGTGGGATAACGCGACAAACCTGTCTTTGAGCACACTACGACTCGTACAAAATGTGCCCATGAGTT
>Ga0208801_1000434_pt1 | contig 9051 bp, 7 predicted proteins | sample Colrivmet1370B02_FD_187626 | JGI IMG/M metagenome (GOLD analysis project Ga0208801, IMG submission 187626) | Estuarine microbial communities from the Columbia River estuary - metaG 1370B-02 (SPAdes) (version 2) | ecosystem: Environmental > Aquatic > Marine > Intertidal zone > Estuary | place: USA...
TCATCCAACGGCTGCACTTCCAAAAAAACCAATGCGTTCAGAAACTGAATCTAGAGTTTTGAATGAGGGTAGCTTTTGTAGTAGTAAGGTTAAAGTCCAGAATAAAAAAAGAATGGTAAAAGCACTTGAAAAAACGGACATGAAATTGACCATTAGCGCGATTTGTTGAGGCCCAGTTGCGAAAAGAGCAAAGAAGGCACCAATCATTTGAAATAATGGAGCACCAGGAGGATGACCAACTTGAAGCTTAGCAGAAGTAGCAATATATTCTCCAGCATCCCAAAAACTAGCTGTGGGCTCAACGGTACTTCCAAAAGTGAATAGGGCAATAGCAAAAACAGTCCAACCTAAACTAAGGTTCCAAATACGGTATGTTTTGTCAGTCATTTTCGAGATCAAAATTTAGAAAACGAAGGTAAGTATAAATGAAGCAATATAAAATCATTACAATTTGTTTAATAGGGTATAATAAAATCATATTTTTTCAAATCGCCCCAGGAGACTATTTTTTTGAACTTCGTTCCAAAGAAACGACTGTCCTTGCATAGTTATGTATACATTTTGGGTCAGAGTTTGAACATATGAAAGTGCACAGCCTAAGTTGAAAAAACCATCAGAGGAACCTCCAAAGGCATACGGGATCATTGCCCCGGTTAGTAGTATGGTCTTATTTTTCAAATTTGCCTTTGCTAATGCTTTTGCTGTAGCTACCATCTTATCAGTACCATGTGTAATGACAATTTTTTGGCAAGGACTATTCTGGCAAGCCACTATAATTTGATCAGTTTCTTTGACTCCCATTTCAAGGCTATCCATCATCATTAACGTTTCAACCTGAATATCAAGTTGGCACCTGCTTCTTTTTAACATTTCTGGTAAATGTGTTTTTTCGAAATATAAGGCACCCTCTATATAATCATAACTTTTATCAAAGGTACCTCCGGTAATAAAAATCTGAATGGTTTTTTCTTTTTTCACGAGTTTTTTTTGTTGATTATCAAAAATAGATTGATTAGTCATATTAAAGTTTAAATTACCTTAAAAAGTTGTTCTTAAAAAAACTTTCATGTAAATTTGCCACGCTTTTGGCCCATGGTGTAACTGGCAACACGTCGGTTTTTGGTACCGAAGAGTCTAGGTTCGAGCCCTAGTGGGCCAACAACAGCAATTAAAGACCTCCTTATTAAAGGAGGTCTTTTTATTAAAAAGATTGTTTGGGAAAATATAACCACCCTTGGTGATTTGGTATCGATATTTAAATCTATGCTTTAATAAAGACATCTTTGAATTAATGGTTTTCCCTTATGAGTTCCAAAGCAAGTGTTTTGGAAACCTTTTTTTAACATAAAAGTATTACTGATCTGGAGTAATTAGAAAATTAAATCCCTTGAATATAACTTCCTAATGAGTCTTTAAACTGAAACCCTTCCAGAGTTCTGTACTTATTTAATTTTTTATAAGCTTCTAGTCCCCAAAGTAAAAATTCCATCATAAAGTAACGATCTTCAATGCTACAATCTTTTTGATACGTATCGATAATTGACTCAATACCCTTAACCTGTTCAAGGGTTTGCTTGTATTCTTTTTCAGCCAGAGAATCTTCAAGGATTAATTCATTGTTTTTAAAAAACCATCTTAAAAGTTCGTCATAGGGTCCAACTTCTTCTTGTTTGTCAAGTTTTTCAATTTTAGGGAAATAATCTGGAAAAATTGTTTTGATTGATTCTGAAATTAAATGATATGATATTTGTTCAGCACCTTCTTGTTCTCCTTCATAAACTAACTCTATTTTTCCATTAATGGCTGGAATTACTCCAAGAAAATCTACAAGACGAATATTGGTGTTTTGATCTCCGCTTATAAGTAATCTTCGTTCCGCAGTACTAATAAGATTTTCCATCGCAGTAATACTCATACGAGCACTTACACCACTTTTTGAGTCTACAAATTCACTTTTTCGAGCTTCAAAACCAATTTGTTCTAAAATATCACGCGCTAATTCGGGAATATGAATCATGGCTTTTTTCTCTTTACTGACAATAACTTCTTGGGAAGTTATTGCCTTGGCAATATCTCTGGTGTGAGGATAATGAGTAAGTATTTGAGATCCAATTCGATCTTTTAATGGTGTTACAATGCTTCCCCGATTAGTGTAGTCTTCAGGATTGGCGGTAAAAATTAATTGTGGGGTTATAGGGAGTCTTACTTTGAATCCACGAATTTGAATTTCCTTTTCTTCTAAAATTGAGAAAAGGGCTACTTGGATACGTGCCTGTAAATCGGGTAGTTCATTTAAAACAAAAATACATCTATGTGCCCTTGGAATCATTCCGAAGTGAATCACGCGTTCGTCAGCATAGGAGAGCTTCAGATTTGATGCTTTAATAGGATCTACATCACCAATTAAATCTGCTACTGTTACATCGGGTGTTGCTAATTTTTCAAAAAAACGTTCATTTCGATGCAGCCAACTAATAGGTGAAGCGTCTCCCTGAGCTTTAATTATACCTATTGCTTCATTGCTAACGGGATCTAGTGGATCATCATTAATTTCAGAGCCTTCAACAACAGGAACCCATTCGTTTAATAATTGGGTCATTTGTCTAGCTAAACGAGTTTTAGCTTGCCCGCGTAATCCAAGCAAATTAATGTTATGCCCTGACAAAATAGCACGTTCAATATCGGGAATTACGGTATTTTCATAACCAATTAAACCTTCAAAAGTGCTTTTTCCGCTTTTAAGATGTTTGCGAAGGTTTTGCGCCATTTCTTCTTGAATGCTAATGGGAGTATACCCGCTTTTTTTTAGTGCACCTAGGGTAGTATTTTCTTTTCTTGTCATAAATATTATTGATGGTTATTCTAAACGCTTTTTTCTATTTTTTTCATAATCCTCAAAAATCATTTCTCCCAATCCTTTGAGACCAGTAAAAAATGCTTTTCCTTGATTTGCTTCTGTAAATTCCCTCACAAATTCTTTTAAATAAGGATCTTGAGCAATCATAAAAGTGGTGATAGGAATGTGTAATTTTTTTGCACGCTGTGCCATTGTGTAGCACTTTTCTACAATAGTTTCATCTAAGCCCACACTGTTTTTATAATAAGTTCCATCGGGCATTTTCAAACAACTCGGTTTTCCATCAGTAATCATGAAAATCTGCTTATTGGTATTCTTTTTTCTTCTAAGCATATCCAAAGCTAATTCAAGTCCTGCAACTGTATTTGTATGGTAAGGTCCTACCTCTAAATAGGGAATGTCTTTTACAGCAATAGGTCTAGCGTCATTTCCGAAAACTAAAATATCGAGAGTATCTTTTGGGTAACGTGTGGTAATTAATTCTGCTAATGCCATAGCGACTTTTTTAGCTGGGGTAATTCGATCTTCTCCATATAGAATCATACTGTGACTAATATCAATCATCAGTACTGTACTCATTTGAGTTTTATAAAAAGAATCTTCAATTACAAGATCCTCATTTTGAAGAGTAAAATCATTCCCCATTGATCTTATTTGAGCATTCTTGAAACTTTCTGTAACGGCAATTCTATCGAAGCCATCTCCGAATTGGTATGCCTTAAACTCACCAGTATGGTCTTGTCCTTGTCCAGATTTATTTGTTTTGTGGTTCCCAGAACTTGTTTTTCTAAGCTGTCCAAAAATCTGATTTAGTGCATGCTCTCTTAGTAATTTCTCAGTTTTAGCAGTAAGGGCGAAGCCATCTCCTTTTCCGCCGCTCCCTGGTGAAGGTTGTATGTAAGCTTTTTCCTTTAAATCTTCAATAAAATCATCAATACTATAATCCTTATCTGTAAGATGATATTCTTTATCCAATTCTCTGAGCCAGTCAATTGCTTCATCAAAATCTCCAGAAGTGTGTGTAATAAGCTCTTTAAAAATTTCAAACAACTTTTCAAAGGGAGTTTGTACTTTAGCAAGGTGTTTGGTAAACCGAATGCCTGAAGCATTTTTTTTAAATTTCATAATTCCTCAAAATTAAGTAATATTTAAGGAGTAAATCACACTTCTATTTTTTTTTAAAGGTTGTTTTTTTTGATAAACTTAATTTACAACATTTCTTTTTTAATAGAAAAAATTTAGTATTGAATTGAATTAGAGTATTTGATTTCTATCGAAAAGGAATAACAAGGATCGTAAAACATTAAAAAAGGTAGGGGAGAGATGTTTTTTATATAATTATGTATATATTCGCACAAATTATATAACTAATAAATAAACAAGAGGAGACTATTAGTCCCCTTTTTTTTTGGTATGAATTTTCGTTCACAAGTTGAAACTTTATTACAAGCTGCCTTAGAAGAGGATAAAGCGCTATTTCTTATTGATTTTAAAATAGGGAGTGATAATAGTATCCACATTACCTTAGATGGTGATCATGGAGTAACATTGAAAGACTGTATGAACGTAAGTAGAGCTATTGAACACAATATTGATCGTGAAGAGAATGATTTTTCACTCGAAGTGGCTTCGGCTGGAGTAGGAAGTCCACTTCAAAACAGTAGACAATACTTGAATAATAAAGGACGTAAACTCCGTATTGAACTTGCAGGTGAGCTAACTATAGAAGGTACACTTAGCGATGCAAATGAAAAGGAGATTACTCTTACATGGAAGCAAAGAGAGCCAAAACCTATTGGCAAAGGAAAAATAACAGTAACAAAAAACAAAACACTTTCGTATGACCAGGTTATTAACGCGAAAGTTCTAGTATAAGAGAAAATAGTTAAATATGGAAAATCTAGCATTAATTGATTCTTTTTCAGAATTTAAAGACGATAAACTAATAGACCGTGTAACACTCATGGTTATTCTTGAAGATGTTTTTAAAAACACTTTAAAGCGAAAGTTTGGGTCAGATGAAAACTTTGATATTATTATTAATCCTGACAAAGGTGATCTAGAAATCTGGAGAAACCGTGTGGTTGTAAAAGATGGAATGGTAGAAGATTCAAATCAAGAGATTGAGCTTTCAGAAGCACGTTTAATTGAGCCTGATTTTGAGGTAGGAGAAGACGTTTCTGAAGAAGTGAAAATTGTTGATTTAGGAAGAAGAGCGATTCAGTATTTAAGACAAAATCTTGTAGCTAAAATATTTGAACATGATAGCACAACTATTTTCAAGCAATTTAAAGACCGTGAAGGAGAATTGTACACCGCAGAAGTTCACCACATTAGAAGTAGAGAAATCATCCTTTTAGATGACGATGGTAATGAATTGATTTTACCCAAAGACCGTCAAATTCCTAGTGATTTTTTTAGAAAAGGGGATAACATAAGAGGAATTATTGAGTTAGTTGAATTGAGAGGGAATAAGCCAAGAATTATTCTTTCAAGAACCTCGCCTATTTTTCTTGAAAAATTATTTGAACAAGAAATCCCAGAAGTATTTGATGGTTTAATTACCATTAAAAAAGCAGTACGAATTCCTGGAGAAAAAGCAAAAGTAGCGGTTGATTCTTATGATGACAGAATTGATCCAGTTGGTGCTTGTGTTGGGATGAAAGGTTCTAGAATACACGGAATTGTTCGTGAACTAGGAAATGAAAATATCGACGTAATTAATTACACCAACAACATACAACTTTTTATTTCTCGTGCTCTTAGCCCGGCGAAAGTGAATTCATTAAAAATTAATGAAGAAACCAAGCGGGTAGAGGTTTTTTTAAATTCAGAAGAAGTTTCTAAGGCCATTGGAAAAGGTGGAGCAAATATTCGACTAGCTGGTAAGCTAACAGGCTATGAAATTGATGTTTTTAGAGAAGGTATTGAAGAAGATATTGAATTAAAAGAATTTAGCGACGAAATAGAAGGATGGGTGATTGAAGAATTCAAAAAAGTAGGTTTGGATACTGCAAAAAGTGTGCTAGAGTTAGATGTTGCTGATTTAATAAAAAGAACAGATCTTGAAGAAGAAACTGTTAGAGATGTACTAAGAATACTTAATGAAGAATTTGAAAAATAGACTGCAGAAATAATTCTTATTTTTGTAAATAGAAATTAAAATATGGCTGACAAACCGAGTATTCGACTGAATAAAGTTTTAAGGGAATTAAATATTTCCTTAGACCGTGCTGTCGAATTTTTAACTCAAAAGGGGGTTGACGTTGAAGCACGTCCAACCACAAAAATAACTAAAGAAGTATACACGACTCTCTTAGATGAATTCAAAACAGATAAATCTAAAAAAGTAGCTTCTCACGAGATAAGTGAGGAAAAACGAAAAGAGAAAGAAGATTTACGTGTAATCCAAGAGAAAAAAGAACAAGATCGTTTAGATCAAATTGCTAAACGAGATGAGCTTAAATCAAATTTTGTAGACATTGAAAAGCCCAAAAGTCTTGGAAAAATTGATCTTGATTCTGTTAATGTAATTAAAAAAGAATCCAAAAAAGAAGAGAAGCCTATTGAAAAAGTAGAGACTTCTGCTCCAAAAAAGATTAAAAAAGTATCGACTGTTTCTCCAAAAGCTCCTGTAGAAAAGCCATTGAAAGAAGCTAAGGAAGATCTCGTTGCTTCAGTACAAACTTTTTCTAAGGAGAGTCAAATTAAACCGTTATCTGATCCATCTGCAATACCTGCTATTGAGAACACAATTGCTGAAGGAGCAACAAGCGAGGATGAAGGTGAAACCTTGAAAACAAAGTATCAGAAATTATCAGGACCTAAGAAAACTGGGGTAGTAATCAATCTGGATGAGGTAAATAAAAAAGAAAAAACAGTTGAAGATGCTCGAAAAAGAAAACGTAAGCGCATCACCAAAGATGTAAAGCCTTCGAGTAATACCTCCAACAATAAAAACAACAACAGCAGCGGTAATAGAAATAACCGAAGAGGCTCTGGTCCTCGTCAAGAGCCTGTTAAAAAAGAAGAGCCAACTGAAGCAGAAGTGCAAAAGCAAATTAGAGAAACTCTTGAAAAGCTTCAAGGAAAATCTAACAAGTCCAAAGGAGCTAAATACCGTCGTGACAAACGTGTCCAACACCGTCAAAAATCTGATGAGGAAATTGCTCAAATGCAAGCTGAAAGTAAGCTTATAAAAGTAACAGAATTTATTACTGTAGGGGAAGTTGCTACTATGATGGAGATTACTTCTACTGAAATTATTTCTGCTTGTATGAGCCTAGGAATAATGGTTACAATGAATCAGCGGTTGGATGCAGAAACTTTAAGTATTGTTGCAGAGGAATTTGGATTTGAAGTATCGTTTGAAAAAGCAGATCAAGAAGAAAATATAGTGGAAGATCTTGATAAGGAAGAAGACTTATTGCCAAGAGCACCCATCGTAACTGTAATGGGTCATGTTGATCATGGAAAAACATCTTTATTAGATCATATAAGAAATGAAAATGTAATCGCAGGTGAGTCAGGAGGTATTACACAGCACATAGGAGCTTATGGGGTTTTGTTAGAAAATGGTCAAAAAATAACGTTTCTAGACACTCCAGGTCACGAGGCGTTTACTGCTATGCGTGCCCGAGGAGCACAAGTTACAGACATTGCAATTATTGTTGTAGCTGCAGATGATGATATCATGCCACAAACCAAAGAAGCAATTAGTCATGCTCAAGCTGCAGGTGTCCCCATTATTTTTGCTATAAATAAAATTGATAAACCTGATGCTAATCCTGACAAAATCAAAGAAGCATTAGCGGGAATGAATTTGATGGTTGAAGAATGGGGTGGCAAAATTCAATCACAAGATGTTTCGGCGTTAAAAGGAACAGGAATAAAAGAACTTCTTGAAAAAGTATTATTGGAGGCAGAACTTTTAGAATTAAAAGCAAATCCAAATCGAAAATCAAGAGGAGCTGTGGTCGAAGCATTTTTAGACAAAGGGAGAGGCTATGTTTCAACTGTATTAATTCAAAATGGTACCCTAAAAATGGGAGATTACATGCTAGCTGGAAAACACAGTGGTAAAGTAAAAGCTATTTTTAATGAGAGAGGTATAACCCTTAATGAGGCACCACCAGCAACACCTGTTTCTGTGTTGGGTCTTGATGGAGCGCCTCAAGCTGGAGATGTTTTCTACGTTTTAGATGACGAACGAGAAGCTAAACAAATTGCAGCAAAGCGAACTCAGCTAATTCGTGAGCAAAGTGTCCGAACCCAACGTCACATCACCTTAGATGAAATTGGAAGGCGAATTGCTTTAGGAGAATTTAAAGAATTAAATATTATTTTGAAAGGGGATGTAGATGGTTCTGTAGAGGCTCTTACAGATTCTTTGCAAAAGCTTTCAACGGGTGAAATTGAAATAAATATCATTCACAAAGGAGTTGGTGCAATTACTGAATCCGATGTATTATTGGCATCCGCATCTGATGCTATTGTAATTGGATTTAATGTCCGCCCAATGGGAAATGCTCGATTGATTGCAGATAAAGAGGAAATAGACATTCGTTCATATTCTATTATTTACGATGCTATTAATGATATTAAAGATGCGATGGAAGGTATGCTCTCACCTGAAATGCGAGAAGAAATTACCGGTACAGCAGAAATTCGTGAAACGTTTAAAATTTCTAAAATTGGAACTATTGCAGGTTGTATGGTGACTGACGGGAAGATATTCAGAAATTCAGGAATTCGTATTATCAGAGAGGGAGTTGTAATTCATTCGGGATCACTAATTTCTCTAAAACGTTTCAAAGACGATGCAAAAGAAGTGGCCAAAGGATATGATTGTGGTCTACAGGTTAAAAGCTATAACGACATTCAAATTGCGGACATAGTAGAATGCTTCAAAGAAGTAGCTGTTAAAAAAACGCTTTAAAGTGTTTTTTCTTTAAAAGAAATGCAGAAGGAAAAATTCGCTTGAGTGTATCTAATGTTTTTAAACCATTAATTTTGTTTTTAAACCTTCCAGCCTGAACTTTATAGTTGGGGTTATCGAAGTTAATTTCAGCTGGAATATTCGAAAATTGTTCACGTACAACTTCTAATATTTCATTTGCTTTTGAAAAATTTCCGTAATATAATTGTAGAGTAAAATACTCATTTGAGAAGCGTTTGCTATCAAGTTCTATTTT
>Ga0208801_1000436_pt1 | contig 9011 bp, 9 predicted proteins | sample Colrivmet1370B02_FD_187626 | JGI IMG/M metagenome (GOLD analysis project Ga0208801, IMG submission 187626) | Estuarine microbial communities from the Columbia River estuary - metaG 1370B-02 (SPAdes) (version 2) | ecosystem: Environmental > Aquatic > Marine > Intertidal zone > Estuary | place: USA...
TTTTTTTCAAACAAAGAATCATTAATCGTTTTACTTTTTTATAAAACTTTATAAATATAAAGAGGTCTACTCACCACTATCGATTAAAATCTAATGCTAGTCAATATTCTTAAATTTTTTTAATTATTTCAGGTTCGCTCACCACTACTTCCAAAATCTCTTTTGATTTCTTTTTCTAAGGGTACTAAGATGTATCAATTCCCTTCGCTATTTTTGAATAATAATTTTCCTTTAAAGACACGGTAGCTTAAAATAAACTTTAGAAAATACACTACCAGAATATAAAATATATCTAATTACTAAATATCAAGGTATCCTTATACTAAAAAATAATTTCTTAAACATTGCTTTCTACTGGACTTGAACCAGTACTCCGCTAAAGAAATAAATCCTAAATTTATCGTGTCTACCATTCCACCAAGAAAGCTTTTAATTATAGTTAATTAAAAAGAACTAGCCTTTTTTCCTTCTTTGGTAATAAGTACCTCATCTTTTAAAATAATACCTTTTCCTTTATATACATTAAACTTTTTTTTTTTTTTCAAAGCGTAAACTACCTTATTCAATATTAATAAATTATTACTAAAAACTTTTATTAACTTAGTATTTAAAACATTAATTAAAATATTTGATGGTATTTTATAATTAATAATATGACTAAAACCTAAAATTAAAAATAAATTATTATCTTTTATTTTATATTTAAAACCTACACCCCTTAATTCTAAGTGTATTAAATGTCCATTTAATACACTATAGAATAAATTATTTAATAATTGGATATAAGTAAAATATAAGCTAGAATCTTTACCAAACATTCTAACTCTTTTAAATTTTGAAAAAATATTTATTTTTTTTCTAAACTTATATTTCAAGAAACCAAATACTCCAAAAACAAAAACATAACTATAATTACTAAATTTTGATACGACTAAAACATCTATTCAACGGGATACTTTTATTATTTTATTCATTAAAAATCCACTTTAAATAAAACCTCACCGCCAATATTCTTAAGGATAGCTTTCTCATGACTAACAACTCCAGCTGTTGTTTTTATAAAATAAAAAAAATTCTTTTGAGATTTAAACAACAACTTATTATTAGCACTAAGAGTTATTCTACGTCCTGGCTTGGATACTAAAAAAAAATTTCTTATAAAGGATTTACCTGAACGTGTATATTTTAAGTAAACTTTTAAAAAACCATTATTTAATATTTGATAACCTGCAATAACTTTCTCATCCCACAAAGAATTTAAAACTTCAATTATAATTTTTGATTGTTTTTGAAGTAAAACAACTTTTTTTTTTTTTAAACAAATTTTTAAATTTGATAGTAAATTAGATAAATCCATTTTATATAATACCTCCTGCGTAAGAAACTACTTTCGCATATTTCTGTGTTTTTTTTTTTTTTTTATCCGTAATATTTACAATTTCTTTATAAATAGGACCATAAATTCTAGTACCTAAAAATTGTAAATTTTCAGAAGATAATAAAACCATTCGATTAAGATCTGATCTTATTATAATACCATCCTTTCTATACAAAGGTGTTTTCATAGAAATAACTAAACCATAATATATTTTTTTTTTTACTAATTTTTTTTTTAATTTAAATTTCTGTATAACAACAGCTAACAATTCACCAACATAACCAAAAGATTTAGATTTACCAATAACACGTACACACTTTACCCAGCGTACACCTGCATTATCACAAGGACGTAATTTACTTTCTTTTTGAAGCATAAATTTTTTTATAGTGCCAACAACCATGTTTATAATAATTTATATACATGTTACAAAAATTCTTATTATATAATAAAAACTCTTTCTGTACAAAATTATCTATATTTTTTACTAAAATTTTTTTAAAATAAATTTTTTTTTTAAATTTTTGCATTAATATAATTCATTTTTTTAAAAACAAACTCTGAATTTACAGGTAATTTACCTTTTGCACTAAAAACAATTTTTTTAGCAAGTTTTATAGTAATAGCAGATATCTCTAAAATAATTTGACCTACCTTTAAATCCATAACCCACAAATTAAGATTACCTGCACCTTTACCCATACGACTACCTTTAGATTTCTTTAAAAGAGGTTGATCTACAAAAACACGCAATCAAAATTTACCTGCTCGTTTTGTTAATCTAACAACAATTCTACGTATAGATTCTAATTGCTTAGGTGTCAAACGACCACTCTCTAAAGCGCGTATACCAACAATACCTAACTTAACACTATTAAATTTAATATTTTTAATTTTTTTTTTATAAATCTTTTTAAAGGAAAAACTATTTTGAATATTATTTATCATATATTAATTTTTTCAAGAATTTTTAAAATTAAAATTTCTAAAATTTTGAGTTAATTCTACTGGTTTATAAATAATATGTTTTTGAGAATCATCATAATTAATCTCTACAAAACCAGATAAAGGAAAATCCTTACGTAAAGGATATCCAACAAAACCATAATCTGTTAAAATCCTACGTAAATCAAAATGCTTTATAAAAAAAATACCAAAAAGATCAAAAACCTCCCTCTCTAACCAGCCAGCTCCCGAAAAAATAGGAACTATTGTAGAAATAACAGGTAACTTCTCTAAAACTTTAGTACATATTAATATTCTAGAATTATAATCTACACTCAGTAAATTGTATATTAAAGAAAAACGAAAATTTTTACCTGGGAAATCACAAGCAATTAAATCTACTAAAGTCTTATACTGACAAGTAGAGTGCTTTTTAAAAAAAAGACTTAAAGGATAAATATTATCATTACTGGTTTTTATTTCAAGAGTTTGATTTTTAATTTGTATTTGCTTTATCAAACTTCCAGTAATCTGTAATAAAAAAACTAAAAAATTTTTTTGTAAACTATAACTGAACTTAAACTTATACATATACGGAAATAATTAGACTCGAACTAATACTAACAATTTTGAAGACTGTGGTGCTAACCATTACACTATACTCCCCCCAACTATTTTAAATATCATGGAAATAACCAGATTCGAACTGGTGACATAGATTTGCAAAACCTATATTTTACCAATTAAACTATATTCCCTAGGAATCTATGGGAAAGATAGGATTTGAACCTACGTAGACATATGTCGACAGATTTACAATCTGTTGCCTTTAACCACTCGGCCACCTTCCCGCAACATTCGGAATAGTACGACTTGAACGTACACCACCTGTACCCAAAACAGATATGCTAGCCTTTACACCATATCCCGCAAATACTCCACAGGCCGGATTCGAACCAGCAACCAAACGCTTAACAAACGTATGCTCTACCATTGAGCTACTATGGAAAGTAAATTTAAAATCTTAAACCCACCGCTATATTAAAACCAATTAGAACTTATTTAAATATTTGCAAATAAAGGGATTCGAACCCTTAGCCCCTGCTTGGAAGGCAGGTGATTTAGCCGTTAATCGATATCTGCCTATAGATTAGTATACATTAAACTCCTAACATTCCTTTCGAAATGTTTACCACGACTTATATTAATATTAGGTAATAGCACGTTTCCCAAAAAGTATATATGCAAGTAACTAATTAAATATTATTGAGACCTTAGAGATCAATAAAAAAGTTATTTAAAATAATAATAATCTATAAATTAATAAAATTATAAATTAAACCGTAAGGGCTGGACTCGAACCAGCTATCTCAGGGGCATGAGCCCCGTGGGTTTCCCTTACCCTACCTTACAGATTCTATCTTTAAGCACTAAGACCTATCATTACTAATAAAAGGTATGTTTAAAGATCTAATAAGACATTCACCAGAATATCAACCTAAAGAATTTAACTTTATCTTTAATATAAGATTATAATCTTGTATAAATTCTAATAGTGGAGTATTAGTTTCACAAATTTTATCTATTTCAGTTATTATAGGAAAAAACTTAATAGTTAAACGATATTCCGAACAATTATATTTAAAATATAAATTCTCTACAATATCCGTTATAGGTAAATAAATATTAACAAATTTATAAAGATCTGTTATGTTTACTCCAAAACCAAACGCTAGGAATTCATTTTGTTTAAATCTTTTTATTTTTTTTCTAGTCTTTAAAATTTTAGGAAAAATACCTAAAATTAATAAAAGTATTATAAAAAAAAACAAAACTTTATTCTCCTCTTTACGCTTAATTATTAAATAATAATTAATTCGTAATCAATCAAAAATACCTTTATTATTCTTAAAACAAAATTTAGAAATAAACATAGATCTTAAATTTTTATTATATGTCTTCTTATTTTCAATCATTTAAAAAATTATAAAATATGTTAAAAAGGAATCGAACCTTAAAAAGCTACCCATAATAAAATATATACTTTTAAGCTGTAACAATAGATATTGATAAAATATTTACTCTGCACACTCTAGTTATAAAATACAGATTCTCCAACTACAAGTTCCCTTACAGTTACCATGTTATGACTTCGTCCTCGTTACTACCCACGCACATTAGGTTAAAATTATATTAAGAACTTAATATAATAAAGACGCCAACTTTATGCAAGCTCATTTCAAGGACGTGACAGGCGGTCTGTACAAGACTAAAGAACATATTCACCGTAGCGTGCTGATCTACGATTACTGACGATTTCTCCTTCATATTTTCGAATTTCAGAAAATAATCTGTACTAAGAAAAATTTTATAGATTTGCTCCAATTTACTTTTTGCTTCTTATTGTTTTTTTTCATTGTAGCACATATGTAGCCCAATACATTATGGGCCATAACGACTTGACGTCATCCGCCCCTTCCTTCGTTTATTAAACGTCAGTCTTTTATAGTTCTTTGCCCTAAAGCTAATAGTAAATAAAAAACGGGTCACGCTTGTTGTTAGAAATTAACCGTGATTTCAAAACACAAGCTGACGACAGCCATGCAACACCTTTTGTACTGGTAAGGTTCTACGCGGATCATCAGATTAAAACACATGCTCCACCGTTAGTAATAGTCCCCGACTTCTCCTTTAAGTTTCAACCTTGCGGCCGTACTCCTCAGGCGGAGTATTTAACGCGTTAGCTTTAACACTGAATATTCATCCAATATTTAATACTCATCATTTACGGCATAGACTACCAGGGTATCAAATCCTGTTTGCTACCTATGCTTCCGTACATCAGCGTCAGATAAGACCAGAAAACCGTCTTCACCCCCGGTATTCCTTTTAATATATTAGGATTCGACCCCTTCATCAAAAATTCTATCTTCCCCTTCTTATCTCAAGTTTAACAATATCAATAATATTCCTAAATTATTAATTTAGGTTTTCACTAAAAATTAAAAAAAACTGCCTACGTACCCTTTACGCCCAATCATGTAGAATAACGCTTGCCCTAACCGCATTACCGAGACTTCTGGCACGAATTTTAGTCAGGACTTCTTACTCCGAATACTTTCATTATATTCTTACGGCGAAAGAGTTTTACAGCAATACCTTCAAGTCACCCACCAAACTTCCCCAGGTCAAGCTTTCGCCCATTGCCCAAAATTCCACACTGCTGACCCCAAGGTTCTGGAGTTTAGACCTTTCTCAGTTCTAATGTGGCTGATCTATCTCTCAAATCAACTAAAAATCATAAACTTGGGATGCTTTTACCACACCAACTATTTAATCCTGTACCAATTTATTTATTAGCGAATACATCCTTTTTTTTAATATAAGGTATTTAACCTAACTAATTTGTAAACTTTGATATATTACTCACCCGTCTGCTACTAAATTATCATTTCGTTCAACTCGCATGTGTTATGGAAATTTCTAGCGTTCATTCCGAGCCTGGATTACTCAACTTTTTATAAAAAATAAAATAAATTTATATTTAAAAATAATAAACCTTAAATTATGCAAATAAGAAATATATTTAAATATTTCTCTAATATGTAATGTAAGGTTACTAATAGGATTTGAACCTACACAACGTTGCTCCACAAACAAGTACTCTACCATTAAGCTATAATAACCAATAATCTTTTATACTAAAATATGTACAACTTACGGGAATTGAACCCGTGCCTTTACCGTGAAAAGGTAATGTCCTAACCACTAAACTAAAGCTGTAAATTACTTTAAATAACTAAAGTAATATAAACAAATAAAATAAAAATACATTTATTTATAAAAAACAACATAACGCCTAATGGCTCAACTTACTTTTAACATTTCTAAATCATACTTAAGAATATAAATACTGGATATTATAAAAAAAGTGTAAACACTACCATTATTTAACAATTACATCTTAAAAAAATTTCTTATTAATGGTAGCACGTTTCCCAAAAGTATATATGCAAATAATCAATTAAAAATTATTGAGATCTTAGAGATCAATAAAAAAATTATTTAAAATATGAGGGATAACTATTTATTTAATTAATTGTTCAACTAACTTGATACGTTACATTAAAGTATATATTATTTTTAGTATTAAAAAACTATTACCTTACAGTAAGTACATATTTAACCTAAACTGTTTTTATATAAAACAAAATAAATGTATATAAAAAAAGTCATTTTCTTACTTATATATCCTTCAGCAATTATATTAGACTGACTTGGCTTCTCAGCAATACTCTTACAAATAACTGATAAACTATAGGTCAATATTAGCCGGTCCTCTCGTACTAGGATTAAATCTTTTTTTTTTTAAACTATATAGAAGATAGGAACCGAACTGTTTTACAACGTTCTAAACCCAACTCATGTACCATTTTAATCGGCGAACAGCCGAACCCTTGGAACCTTGTTCAGCTCCAGGATATGATAAGTCGACATCGAGGTGCCAAACAACTCCGTCAATAAGTACTCTAAAGAGTTATTAGCCTGTTATCCCCGGCGTACCTTTTATCTGTTTTGCGATAACTTTTCCACAAAATATTATCGGATCACTATGACCAACTTTCGTTCCTGCGCAACTTATAAGTCTTACAGTCAAGCAAATTTATACCATTACACACAACAATTAATATTTTTATTAATTTGAATTTACCTTTGTACACCCCCGTTACTTTTTTGGAGGCGGCCGCCCCAGCCAAACTACCCATTATACACTATAATAATTATTTAAATATAAAAAGTAAAGAAAAATTATTAAAGGTGGTATTTCACTATTATTTTTAAAAAACTAGCATTTTTTATTCAAAACTCCCACCTATACTACATATAATATTTTAAAAAACAATGTAAAACTATAGTAAAGGTGCACGGGGTCTTTCCGTCTAACTATATATATCTTGCATCTTCACAAAAATTTCAATTTCACTGAGTTATTTCTGGAGACAGCGGGGAAGTCGTTACACCATTCATGCAGGTCGGAACTTACCCGACAAAGAATTTCGCTACCTTAGGACCGTCATGGTTACAGCCGCCGTTTACCGGAGATTAGACTCGTTGCCTTTCGACACTTCCTCTTAACTTTAGGGCACCGGGCAGGTGTCAAACCCTATACATCTTTTTACAAATTTGCAGAGTTCTGTGTTTTTAATAAACAGTCGCTTCCCCCTTTTTATTGTAATCACTCTTATAATTTGAGAGACCCCCCTTATTCCGAAGTTACAGGGTAATTTTGCCGAGTTCCTTCAATAATATTACCCCAAACACCTTAGTATGCTCTACTAATTCACCTGTGTTGGTTTAAGTACGGCTATTAAATTACTATTTTCCTGAATCATCTTATTTATATTAAAACTATATTTAAGAAAGTTTAAATAAAAATTAGATAACTATTATAAAGTAATTTAAGTCTTAAATAGTATAACAAATTTCATCAAAAAATATCTTAATATTTAATCTTAGAAACCGCCTAAACTTATAACTTTAAAACATCTATAAGAAACCTAGAATATTCGGTGACATTTATTTCAAAATGTTTATCGTTACTCATATCAATATTATCTTTTTTGTTATTTATATTTTACAATTTTTTTTTACAAAATATTCTACTACCATATTCAATATATAATGCTTCGGTAAATTAATTAGTCTTTTAAATTTTAAGCAAAATAATATAAAACTGATGAGTTGTTACGCTTTCATTAAAAACTGGCTGCTTCTAAGCCTATTTTTCAGTTAACAATATATTATTTATAACCTTTTATCACTTATTAATTATCTAAGACCTTAACAATTATTCTGGGCTGTTTCCCTCTCGACTTAAAACCTTATAATCCCAAGTCTGACTGTTATTTATTTTTAACATTTGGAGTTCTCATAATATCAGTAAAGCTTTCACGCCACCCTTTATTATAAGTCCTCTACCGCCTTTTAAAAAAATAACGAACTACTTAAATAGTTTTCGTAGAAAACCAGATATTTCTAAGTTTGATTAGCCTTTCACCCCTAATCACGGATCATCTCTATATTTTGCAACATATTAGAGTTCGGTCTCACACCTGTCCATAACTAGATCACTTAGTTTCGGGCAATAAATATAATAACTTTTAACGCATGTAGAATTTAACTTGTTTTTTCTTTGTTTCCAATTATATTTTTAAACTCGCTATTATAATCACCTTATAGATCCATTATACAAAAGGTACATTATATTATACCACAAACAATTAATTTTGAATTAACAAATTTTAAATGATTGAATAATAAATAATTGATATTTAATAAATATATTTCAAATTTTTTCATTGCCTTATTAGATGCTTTTTCACCTTTCCCTCACGGTACTGTTCACTGTTGATTACTAGTAATATTTAATATTAAAAAGTGGACTTTTTTTTTTCAAACAAAGAATCATTAATCGTTTTACTTTTTTATAAAATTTTATAAATACAAAGAGGTCTACCCACCACTATCGATTAAAATCTAATGTTAGTCAATATTCTTAAAATTTTTTAATTATTTCAGGTTCGCTCACCACTACTTCCAAAATCTCTTTTGATTTCTTTTTCTAAGGGTACTAAGATGTATCAATTCCCTTCGCTATTTTTGAATAATAATTTTCCTTTAAAGACAC
>Ga0208801_1000462_pt1 | contig 8693 bp, 9 predicted proteins | sample Colrivmet1370B02_FD_187626 | JGI IMG/M metagenome (GOLD analysis project Ga0208801, IMG submission 187626) | Estuarine microbial communities from the Columbia River estuary - metaG 1370B-02 (SPAdes) (version 2) | ecosystem: Environmental > Aquatic > Marine > Intertidal zone > Estuary | place: USA...
TATTGGAAATTTACATTACTTTTTCGTAATAAAAACTGTAAAAAATTTCTGTCGTAATTTTTAATTTCTTGTTTTATAAAGTCTCATGAATTCAACCACAAAATCAGATACTGATCATAGTGCAGGAGAGGCACTTGGACTTTGGGAGCCTAAGAGAACACTTACTCTTGAATCCGCCCGCAAGCACTCCCTTTTTATAAAAATGATGCGCAGGGTGTTAATAGGTTTGTGCTTATTCTTATCAATTTTTCTTATTTATGAATTTGCAACACAAGGTACTGTTACGTTTATAGAAGATAATCCTACTGAAGCAGTAAAAATGATTAATCCTAGGTATAGTGGTAGAACAAATGACGGCTTGCCCTTTTACTTAAAAGCAGATCTGGCAACCCGTAAAATGACAGAGCGGGATGTTGTTTCATTAATCAAACCAGTGCTTGAGTTTACAAGAGAAAAGGGAGCGGAAGTATCAATTTTATATGCCGAAACTGGAACCTTTAATGATATAGAAAAAATATTAAACTTAAAATCAGGCGTTAGCCTGAAAACTGATGATGGATATGAGTGTACAACCACGCATGCCCGTATTTTCAATAAAGAAAAGCGTATTGAGGGCAAAGAATATATCGAATGTAATGGTAATTTTGGTGAAGTAACAGGAAATGCATTTGAGATTAATAATAATTATAGTCAATTTGTATTTAAAAGTGGAGTTACTGCAGCGATTGAACAGGATAGTGCGATTAATACAATCGGAGAGGGCAGATGAGACTTACAATTTTATTTTTTTTAGTAATGCTTTATCAATTTGATGCTTTCGCACAGATATTTGGAGGTAATGATCCTATAAGGTTCAGGTCTGACAAAGCCACCTATGAAGGAAATACAACTATTTTAGTTGGTAGTGTTGATGTTGTTCAAGGCCCAGCTAGGATAAAGTCTGATACAATGACAATATTCCGCAGTAATCCTACAGTTTCTGATGGAAACGATAAATTAGGTGCCATTTCCCGTATTGAGGCGATTGGAAACTTTCATTACACAACCCCTCAAAATGATGTAAAAGGAACTAGAGGAGTTTATGAGCGTGACAAGGGTACAATTACTGTTTTGGGAAATGTTAAGGTTAAGCAGCCCGGCGGTAATACTGCATCTACAGATCGTTTAGTATATAACATTGAAACGGAGACTATAAGGTTCTCCGGAGAATGCAGGGGTGAAGACTGCTCGGGTCGACCAACCATAAGATTTGGAAACTAGGATAAAATCATGAAAAATACTTTTAAGCTTTTTTGCGGGTTTTTATTGCTGAGTTTTGTGCCATCAAAAGTATTTGCTCAGTTCTCAACTGATAATAACTTACCAACAGAAGCGAGTGCTGATTTAATAATTAATTCTTCAGGGACTACTATTCTAAGTGGCCAAGTTGATGTTCGTCAGGGTGAAACTAGAATATTAGCGGATAAAATGAAAATTTTTGGAGGTATTTCAGCTGGAAATGAGGGTTCTAACACAGATGATATTTCACGAATAGAGGCCACCGGAAATTTCTATTATATAACACCAGAGCAAGAAGTTCGCGGAGATAACGGTGTTTATTTAAAATCATCTGATACATTCACAGTAACAGGTAATGTAATTTTACTTCAGGGTGAGAATGTTGTGACTGGGGATACACTTATTTACGACTTGAAAAAAGAAGAGGCTCAAGTAATAGGCACATGCAATGGGCGCATTTGTGGAACAGAAGGCCGAGTGAAAATTCTTCTCAAAAATTCAAATGACGATGGAAGTGAAGTTAATTCGTGAATAAGGGTGATATGATGGTTAACGGCGCTAATAAAAAACAAGTAGGCTTAGGGGTTGAATTTACACCTCCACCAACTGGACTGGCAGCGAATAATATAGGTAAGGCTTATCGTGGCCGTGAAGTTGTTAAAGATATTACATTAACCGTTCAACGTGGCGAGGTAGTTGCGCTTATGGGCCCAAATGGTGCTGGTAAGACTACAAGCTTTTATATGATAATGGGTCTCATAGAAGCTGATAGAGGTATGATAAGCTTAGATGGCCAAAATATAACTAATTTACCGATGTATCAACGTGCTCGGCTTGGTGTTGGGTACTTACCTCAAGAGCAATCAATATTCAGAGGTCTCACTGTTGAAGAAAATATTAAAGCTGTTGTTCAGCTAACTGAAAATGACAAATCAAAATGGGATGATAATGTTGAAGCATTACTAGATGAACTAAATATAGGTCATATTAAAAAAAGTCCTGCACTCGCTCTTTCAGGGGGTGAAAGACGTAGAGTAGAGATTGCAAGGGCACTCGCATCTAGGCCTAGCTTCATATTACTCGATGAGCCTTTTACTGGAATAGACCCGATTGCAATAGCGGATATATCGGAGCTTGTTTTATATTTAAAAAAACGCGGGATAGGAATATTAATCACGGATCATAGAGTAAGAGAAACTCTCGATATTGTTGACCGAGCATCAATATTATTCCAAGGGGAAGCCTTGTTTGAGGGTACCCCAGATGAGATAAGGTCCAATAAAGATGTTAGACGCGTTTATCTAGGAGATAAATACGCTTAAATAATTCCTCAAGAGCCCTAATTAATCTTTGGTCGCATCTAATTTTGTGCGAAGTTCTTTTCCTGTTCGGAAAAAAGGAACACTTTTTTGAGGAACAAATACATTTCCTCCGGTTCTAGGATTGCGTCCAGAACGTGATTTACGGTGACGTACAGAGAATGCCCCGAAGCCTCGTAATTCTACTCTGGCTCCTTTTTCGAGAGTTTGCGTAATGGTTTCTAGTATTACCCCCACTACCCGCTCTGTATCTGTTCGAGTGAGGTGTTGATTATCAATATGCAATCTATCTATGAGTTCGGATTTAAGCATGCTACAATAAAGCAAGTATATGTTACCTGAGTCAATAACTTTTAGTCATTAACCCATAAAAAAAGGCTCGGTTACCGTTAAAGTGGCCGAGCCTTTTTGTTTTAATTGGGTTCTAAATCAGTCGCCTTTTAAAGCAGCGCCTAGGATATCTCCAAGAGATGCACCTGAGTCCGCAGATCCGTATTGTTCTACAGCTTCTTTTTCTTCTGCTATTTCCAGTGCTTTAATTGAAAGAGAATATTGACCTTTGACAACACGCGTGATCATCGCATCAATTTTGTCACCGACTGCAAAGCGCTCAGGTCTTTGTTCTGACCTTTCACGAGATAAGTCAGTTTTCCGGATAAAGGCAGTAACTTCACTGTTTTCACCAAAGGTTACATCAAGACCTGCTTGTTGAACGTTTGTGATTGTGCAGGTTACTGTTTTGCCTTTTGAAGCTCCTTTAGGGGCTTCTGCAGGTCCGCTATCTTTAACAAGTTGTTTTACACCTAAAGATATACGTTCTTTTTCTATGTCAACTTCAAGAATTTTGGCTTCTACGGTATCACCTTTTTTGTAGTCCTTAAGTGCTTCTTCACCCGATTTATCCCAAGAGAGGTCAGATAAGTGTGCCATTCCATCGATATCGCCATCAAGGCCAATAAATAGTCCAAATTCTGTAACTGAACGCACTTCGCCTTTAATAACGGTACCGGCTGGGAAGCGTTCAATGAAGCTATCCCAAGGGTTGTCTTGTACTTGCTTGATACCAAGTGAAATGCGGCGCTTTTCTTCATCGACTTCTAAGACTTCAACATCAACTTCTTGTGAACTTGATACAATTTTTCCTGGGTGTACATTTTTCTTTGTCCAAGACATTTCAGAAACATGAACTAGTCCTTCAACGCCTTCCTCAAGCTCGATAAATGCACCATAATCGGCAATATTAGTAACTTTACCTGAGTGTCTAGTGCCAACAGTGTATTTTGCTGCTGCAGCGAGCCATGGATCTTCGTGAAGTTGTTTCATTCCCAAACTAATTCTTTGAGTGTCTGGATTTATTCTAACTATTTTGACTGTTACTGTATCACCCACAGCCATTACTTGGCTCGGGTGGCTTACGCGGCGCCAGCTCATATCTGTTACGTGTAAGAGGCCATCTATTCCGCCTAAATCAACGAACGCTCCGTAATCAGTAATATTTTTGACCACACCATCTCTAGTTTCGCCCTCGGCTAACTGGCCTACAAGCTCAGCTCTCTGTTCGGCACGACTTTCCTCAAGAATAGCCCTTCGAGATACAACTATGTTTCCACGTTGTCTGTCCATTTTAAGAATCATAAATGGTTGTTCTTGGTTCATTAGTGGACCAACATCCCTTACAGGACGAATATCAACTTGTGAGCCAGGAAGAAATGCATTTATACCGCCAAGGTCAACTGTAAACCCGCCTTTTACTCTTCCTACTATCGAACCTGTTACAGGCTCTTCACTTTCATGATATTTCGTCATATTGAGCCAGCTCTCTTCACGGCGAGCCTTATCCCTTGACAGTATTGCGTTGCCTAGAGCATTTTCGATTAGCTCAAGATATATATCAATTTCGTCACCAGCTTTTACCTTGTCTTCTTCTGCTTGCCCTGGAACATAAAATTCCCTCAAAGGAACTCTGCCTTCTGTTTTTAAGCCAACATCTATAACCACTATATCTTTTTCAATCGCTGTAACACGACCTTTTATAACGCTACCCTCTTGCATTGAATTGGTTTCAATAGAGGCTTCAAACATTGAAGCGAAATCATCAGTTGAGGGGTTCATTTTATCTTGAGCTGTGCTCATAATTTTAGTCCTTTTAGTTCTGTTTCTGGCCTACAGGATATAACCTGCGGTCTGGCCTCGCCAATCGAAGCCTACTAATTGTGCAAATTTATGAAGGAAACAATCTTTTGCAATAGCGGCCCTATAGTCCAAGCGCAAGTTGGGTGCAAGAGGTGATTGCAACTGTTTATTGGACCGTTATAATATAATTGAATCTATTATTTCTCTAGCATTTTCGAAAACATCATTTTCTGTCATGTCTGTGGTATCTATTATATGAGCGGTAGTAGCTATTTTTAGGGGCGCATTTTTACGGTTCATATCCCTAGTGTCGCGCTCTGTTAATTGTTTAAGGACAGTTTCAAAAGAAATACTCTCTTGATAAGCAGTAAGTTCAAGGTGACGACGATGTGCTCTTATCTCTGCTTTTGCATCTATAAATAGTTTTACTTCAGCATCTGGGCATATAACAGTTCCAATATCACGACCATCAAGTATGCCACCTTTTTTAGCGAAATCTTTCTGGAATTTTAACAGTTCTTTGCGTACCTCTGGATAAGCTGCCACTTTTGATGCATTTACTGCTACATCACCACTTTTCAGTTCAGGAATTTTGAGGTCTTCTGGCTTTATTTTCTGTGCTGCATTAATAGCTTCTAACACATTTTCTGGACTATTCTTTGTTTCCATAAGTTTATATGCTACGGCCCTATAGAGTTTTCCTGTGTCCAGATATGGCATTTTATAATGTGATGCTAAACGTTTGGCTAATGTGCCTTTTCCGCTTGCAAATGTTCCGTCTATAGCAATTACAGTCATTATTGAGGAACCTCAATTTTTGCACCAATTTCTGCCATTGAAGTAAAGAATGTTGGAAAACTAGTTGCTATCATTGAGCTATCATCAATTTTAATTGGATTTTCGGAATTTATTCCAAGGATTAATGCTGACATCGCTATTCGGTGGTCATGGTGCGTTAAAACTGTGTCGCCCCCGCCAATGACGCTGCCTCCTTTTACTGATAACCCATCTGGATATTCTTTCACATCTACACCATTGCCTGCAAGTAATTCAAAAGTTGCATTTATTCTATCACTCTCTTTTACACGCATTTCAGAAATTCCTCGCATTGTAGTTGTACCCTTAGCATAGGCTGCGGCAACAGCTAATATAGGGTATTCGTCAATCATTGAGGGTGCTCGTTCTTTTGGAACAATGACGCCATTGAGTTGGGAATATTTGACATGTATGTCTGCAATAATTTCGCCTCCGGAGGTTCGGTAATTATCAGCTCTTAGATAAGCCCCCATTTCAGTTAATGTTGTAAATAAGCCTGTCCTAGTAGGGTTCATCATTACGTTTTGCACTAAGATATCTGATCCAGGAGTTATAATAGCTGCTACAATCGGGAATGCTGCTGAGGATGGGTCACCTGGAATGTTAATATTAGTTCCTTTCAGAGTAACGGAACCCTTAATACTAACTTTTTGACCTTGGCCTTGGGGCTCAACATTTATGGTTGCTCCAAACGCTTTAAGCATATTTTCACTATGATCACGTGATAGTGTATGTTCTGTTATTGAAGTTACTCCAGTTGTGTTAACTCCAGCTAATAGTATGGCCGATTTAACCTGTGCGCTAGCATGAGGAGAAACATAATCTATTGCTTTGAGGTCTCCTGACGAAATAATTGTGGCAGGAAGTGTTTCTCCTTCATCGCAATTGTATTCGACTCCCATTTGTTTTAGCGGATTTAAAACTCTCGCCATAGGTCTTGAAGACAATGAGGCGTCTCCTTTAAATGTAGCGGATATCTTATAGCCAGAGATAGCTCCCATTAATAAACGAACCCCTGTTCCAGCATTTCCGCAATCGATTGGCTCTGATGGAGATATTAACCCTGCCTCACCGCATCCCTGTATAATCCACTCACCCTTTTTAATTCTCTCCACGCCCGCACCTAGCTTATTCATTGCTTCAGCTGTGGCCATTATATCAGCTCCCTCGAGCAACCCTGTGATATTAGTTTCTCCACCAGCCATCGCGCCTAATATGAGAGAACGATGAGAAATTGATTTGTCACCGGGCGCAAAAATTTTACCTTTCAATGGTCCCATTTTGTACGAAGTTGTAGGCATGTAATTCATTTCTATCTTTATTGTCTGTTGACTCACCGCTATGAGACGGTAAGACGCGCTTTTAGCGTTCAAAAAAATTGGCGCAAGTGACATATGTCACATTAATTGTATTTATATGGGGTCACCTATGGCAAAGAAAGCAGAACTTGGAGAAAAACGCATTTGTCCAGAATGCGGAGCTAAATTTTATGATTTAACAAGAAACCCAGCTACTTGCCCCATGTGTCAGCACAGCTTTGACCCTGCAGAGCTTGAGCCTCAAGAAATTGCCCCATTAGCTCCAGAGAGTGAAGATGACGAAGCACCTGTAGCAGATGAAGAAGATATTGATGAAGAAGAAGAGGCAGCGAAAGAGTTAGAGCTAGATGGAGATGATGTGGCTGTAATTGGTGGTTCTTCTGGACATGATGATGATAAGCCAGAATTTGATGGTTTCTCAACTGATGAAGATGAAGATGAAGATGCTGCACTTGTTGACGATGATGATGACAATGTTCTTCCTCCACCTGATGATAGTGACGACGATGACGACGTTGAGGAAGTAGAAATATAAATTATCTAATAGGGGCCTTAGCTCAGCTGGTAGAGCGCTTCGCTGGCAGCGAAGAGGTCAGGGGTTCGACTCCCCTAGGCTCCACCAAACTTATATTCTAAATACTTCGCTTGACAAAGAAGCTGTAATTTTTTTTATTCTAAATATGAAACTCATATTTCCATTAATTCTCAGCTCTGTATTCATTGTCTCATGTGGTGGCAGTAATGAAACCCCGCCGCCTGTAGTTACTTCACCTCCCGTTCCAGAAACGTCTTCAACAGCTTTGTACGGTTATGCCATAGATGGGTATATTTCTGGTGCTAATATATTTGTCGATCAAAACTTTAATTTTACTCAAGATGATAACGAATTTACTGCAGTCACTGATACTGATGGTTCTTTTGTTATTGAAACCAATGATGAAGACATTTTAGCTTGTTTGCAAAAAAGACCTATTGTTGCAGATGTCCCAGTTGGAGCAGAGGACTCAACTTTGGGAACTGTAACAGAAGCCTACCAAATGATCCTACCTTCAATTGAAGATGCAGGAATAGATACGATTGTAATTTCTCCTTTTACCTCTCTTTTTGCTGAGGCGATCATCACAGCAAAGAATAATTCAGATTTAACTGAAGATCTTACAGTAGAGCAGGGGTGCCAAAGTGAAGGCGATGCTGTGGGATCTTTGGTGACTGCAAGAATTGATGATCTCAAAAATTCAATAGAAACAAATTTTGGCGTCACATATGCAGAGCTACTCAGTGATTTTATTGCTGACGAGACTAATGATAATGTAACAGAAGAGGTTGCGCAAAACATTGCAGAGCTTCTGCCGTATCTTCAAATAATAGATAATCAAGTTTCAGACGGTTTATCAGAGACGTTTGATAAAGAGATAAAAGCAAATGTTTCTTTATCAGAGGAGTCTTTAGACATTATTTTTAGCGGCGAAGATTATGAAAAACTTCCTTTAAATTTTTATAGTAGTTATAACACAGAGCCAAATTCGGATGGCTGGTATAGAAATGAAAGTATTGTAGCAAGTGGATCATTCATTTCCAAAGATGGAATACTTTCTAGAGAAGATTGCAGCGATACTGATACTGCTCTATGCGATATCAGTGAACTTACACTTAAAAATATAGCAAACACATCAACCCTCTATAGAAAAACTTCGTCATTTAATAAGAACACTCCAATAGATTTTAATGATCTGGGTATTACTGATGGAAACCTAAGTGTTGGCGCAACACTATCAAATGCTTGGCGGGATGGTTCGGTAGGTTGGAATACTTCTGGAGCAAGACAAAG
>Ga0208801_1000474_pt1 | contig 8555 bp, 8 predicted proteins | sample Colrivmet1370B02_FD_187626 | JGI IMG/M metagenome (GOLD analysis project Ga0208801, IMG submission 187626) | Estuarine microbial communities from the Columbia River estuary - metaG 1370B-02 (SPAdes) (version 2) | ecosystem: Environmental > Aquatic > Marine > Intertidal zone > Estuary | place: USA...
AATCTGGGTAGTCCTACCAATATTCAAAACGACAAAAGCTACCCCTTGTGGGTGGCTTTTTTCGTTTTTGGGTCATGGCATGCAATGCCTGACCCGAACTGGGCAGTTCGACTCGGAGAGCGACGGAGGCATTTTTAATGCCGGAGTCAATCTGGGTAGTCCTACCAATATTCAAAACGACAAAAGCTACCCCTTGTGGGTGGCTTTTTTCGTTTTTGGGTCATGGCATGCAATGCCTGACCCGAACTGGGCAGTTCGACTCGGAGAGCGACGGAGGCATTTTTAATGCCGGAGTCAATCTGGGTAGTCCTACCAATATTCAAAACGACAAAAGCTACCCCTTGTGGGTGGCTTTTTTCGTTTTTGGGTCATGGCATGCAATGCCTGACCCGAACTGGGCAGTTCGACTCGGAGAGCGACGGAGGCATTTTTAATGCCGGAGTCAATCTGGGTAGTTAGACTCGGAGCAAAGCAGAGAGCGACGCAGGCAAAATAGTCTTACAGGTCTTATTTTGGGTGTCCCCGTAAGGTCACCATACCCCCAATCTTGGAATATTTCTTCTTTGGGGTGTCGGACGTATGTGCCTTTTTTAAGTGCCATTTATAATGTCCCTTTTATTAGGTATTGTTTTAAACCCCACTCACTCAAAATTTCGACTGTAGAAACTTATCTAGGGTCATAACTTTTGGCTGATGCCTACCACCGCGATAACCATCCATGAATACGATCGATTTGCTGTCATCGGGACCAATACTGACATGGAAAGGTCGGTGTGCAGAATAGAAATACAATCGATCAAAATAAGTGTTTTGTACGATCCACTTTGCGACTTCAAGAGAGCTGACACCCGCGACATAAAAATCGACGGCTAGCCCTTTTCGATCGCAAATAAGCTTGCCGTTTCGATTCAACTCACAACTGGCATGCTGGTCCCCTGAAGGGGTGATATTGGGATATGCATTGGTTTTGACTTCTTTCACCAAAGCCGCTGAGCTGAAGCCATAGGTGAGTACAACTTTGCCAAAGATTTCTTTTACTGGATCCAGAATTTCTGAAACCAATTGGTCTATTGCAAGATAGGTCTCACGTTGTTGGGGGGTATTGTCAACATGGGTTCGTTTCCAGGAATCACTGCACTCAATGAAATCACGGTAAGTGAAATGTTGGCCACAAGGTTCATCTAGATTTGGTATATCCATATTCCAATCCTTGTATCTAATCTCTAATTATTGGTAGTTCACAAACTGCATCACAGTCCCTAATCTGCAATCACACTAGCGACATACCACATCGATGTCACGATCACATTGATGACATTAGGATATTACTTAGCAAAAGTCTCAGCAACCTTTGGTGAATGTCCTTTAAAATTGGTAGCTAATCGGGGTAGTTCGACTCGAAGAGCGACGGAGGCATTTTTAATGCCGTAGCTAATCTGGTAGTCCCAGTCTTTTGGACTTCAGGGGATTTCAGCCATTTTTATGCCGCAGCTAATCTGGATCGCCCCGTCTTTTGGCACTTGCAACCTTCTGATCGCTTTCAACCCCTGAACCAGTTCAACTCTCATATCTCTTAACCCAATATATGGCATCAACTACGCTATCCAAAATTCATTCACTCTGCTTACGGTTTTTGTCTTCCTAATTTCTGGCAATGCACAACTTTTTAGGCCTAGAGCCTTAAAATTTGCATCCACCGCAAATACGACTATGTTTAAAGGTTCATCCTAAATAATCGTTAGTTACTTAGAACGGCTAATGAGCCTAGGTAAATGGATCAAAGGTAAATGGATCAAAGGTAAATGGATCAAAGGTAAATGGAACGGCGGAATTCAGGGAGTAAACAACATGAGTCTGTTGAACAAACCCATAGAAGGTGGATGTGGCTGCGGCCATGTTCGTTACACCATAACAACAGCGCCCTTAATCGTTCATTGCTGTCATTGTCGGTATTGCCAGCGTCAAACAGGGTCTGCATTTGTCATTAACGCGTTATATGAAGCGCCAGAGATTGAGGTAACCAATGGCGTCGTCTACAAGATAGTAACCCCGTCTCCGAGCGGCAAGGGACAAATCATCGCACGATGCCCAAAATGTCAGGTTGCGCTTTGGAGCCACTACAACATGGGCGGCCTCAGAGAGAAAATCAGTTTCCTTAGAGTAGGCACATTAGACAACCCAGACCTTATTCCACCCGATATTCATATTTTCACCGAATCAAAACAACCCTGGTTTGAAATACCCAAAAACGCCACATCAGTCGAGGCTTTCTATGAAATGGAAGACATATTGACTAAGGAAAATTATAAAAGGCTATCATCATTATGGGATGAGATCGGTACGCCAGAATAGATGCTCTACGGATCAGTAAAGCCATGCCATGAAGGATGTGCTTTGCAAAGTGACGGTAATGACAGGCAGACGATAGAGAGCGTGCTAGGTCTCGACATTTACTGGACGATAAACGTTTTCTAGTTACTGTCGATTGATACGCCTGTAACAACCAGCGCCCTACTCCCGCAGAATTGCTTGCCAGCTGCTTAACGCCTTTTGTTCCGCATCACAATCAACTCATTGACCGCGGCGCTCACTTCCCTAGATGGTAGCTATACATGAAGAGCACCTTCACCGGATATTCGTCCATGTCGGCAAAACCAGATCTTCCCTGGTGTTGCTTTGTAATCACCCCATTCTAAACCGCAGTTATTCGTAGAAAATTGGGCTGCGCCTAATAGTCTTACAGGTCTTGCGATGGGAAGGTCTTGTGATGGGTGTCCACGTAAGGTCTATGCCATAGGTGTAGCGGTAAGACAGTCCCAATGCAGTCAATTCAACGTGATGCAGTAAGCCATCGGAATAATTCAGGCCACTTTCCAAGCTGCTAAAAATACTATGAAAACAATCTTAGCCTTACGTAATACGTAAAAATTGACTACATGTGGTAGGATACGATTTTTAATGAATAGATCGATTAAGCACGCATGCTTAATGAAACAACGCAAAATATTAAGTTTATACGAAGTTACTCTTCGCCAGACAACTCTTCTCTAGCCTCTGACAAAGCAGAAGCAACAATCCCCGCGGGAATTGCTACTACCCCAAGACCAATGAATAGCACAATAAAAGTAAATATCTTTCCACCCATAGTTATTGGATACATGTCTCCATATCCAACAGTTGTTAAAGTGGTTACTGCCCACCATAGACTGTGAAAGATTGACTGAAAATATTCAGGTTGGGCTGAATTTTCAAAGTAATAAATACCTACACCGGCCATATAAAGCGTTATCAGAGTCAACATACTAAATAAAATCAACTCTTCCTTTGCTTTTGTAAGCGCTAACCTAAATCTTCTAAGTGCGCTGCTGTATCTGGCAAGCTTCAATATTTTGACAAGTCTCAAAATTCTGAACGCTCGAAGGGATCTTAAATCCATACCAATGGCAAGATAAAAAGGCAAGATTGACAATATGTCGATAATGCCAAAAAAAGAGAAGATGAAATGCGTTTTTATTCTAGCTACGAATACACGAAGCAGGTACTCAAGAGTAAAAATAATCACCGTTACAATCTCAAATAAATCTAAGATTGCTATTGTTGTCTCAGATAAATCTGGAATCGTACCAATTGAAAAACTTATCAACGAGCATATTATTAGAAATTGGATAGTTAAATCGAAACTCTTTCCAGCTAAAGTATCACTTTCCTCAACAATTCTTCTCAGCCTATCCATGGTTTAAATATTCCTTGATAATTAATATATTTTTTGGAAATGCAAACGTGGTCAATTTACTAGAATTAACAACTTCATGTGAAATTTTATCGCTAGTGAGGAGATGATGAAAATTAAAAAGCAAAGCACAATTCAATCTGTGAGCCTAATCATCTTTGACCGCTCCGTAGATACTACATAACAAGCACCGTGCAATATAGATACAAGTCATGCTCATTCATATTATTGAAAAATATTTTTTGTTTGCTTGCCCACTCTAATATGACATGCGATATTACTGAGTGATACACACCTATCGATTAGCTTTATTTAATTCACTTAAGGCTATTATAAAATTGAATTATTTTTAATGAAAAATATGGCATATATACCTAGTAGAATTGACACAAAAAAATTCTTTATAATTGAAATATACCTCTAAATATTTATAAAAAATATATTACAGATCCATTAAAAATAGAAGCTCAAAAAAGCGCCAAGAGTGTTCGTAATTAAAAATAAATATGGCAAAATAAATTAGCCAAGAAGTGAAATTAAAATATAAAATGAAGACGGGTCTAGAAACAAAAGAAAAAAGGCAACCATATAGAAAATTTCTTTGCTCGGTAATACGAATGCGAAGAATGCACTGGCAAATTTCTAGCGGGATATCTTCCAAAATAAAAACATTCTAATGATGACCATTTTGGAGGTTACTTTAAATAAGACAGGAATCAAATATTAAAAGCTTCCCGCAACGCCTTCATACAGAGCTATGATAATGTCGAACACCGCGACTCTGATATCTGGTATCGCTAATGTAGCGATGATCGAGACCCAGAATATGGCTGAATAAATAGCGGTCATGATTGGACTTCTAGCATGTCTAGATGACCGTCGAATATCAGCATATTTTTTAGACGGAAACATATATTGCAACCAAAGAATTACTCGGCCTGGTGCAAGAAATATTTCAACAGACAACCCTTTACGATCTGCACCATCCAACCTATCTCTGGAACTCATAATTTACCTCAATAATACCTATTAAATATCGAAGGGTGAGGATAAAAAAATGTCGGTAACCTCATGAAAAAATTATAACCTTAAACTTATAAAATATTGTTGCAAACAAGAAATATATGATTTCGTATTTTGTAACCATAAATTCAGCATCGTTGAATCTTTTATACTTAATTCGTAAGGCTAAATGGAATTAACTTAGATTTAATAAACGCAACGTAGTCTTTCTTCTCTTTAACTCGATCCTTAAATTCAGAAGACTTTAATGCCTCAGATTTCGACCAATCGTTGTGTTCAATTAGATCTTCAAACTCATCAACTTGATCACTAAAAAATATTTTTTCATAGATAATATTTTTAATAAGTATCGCTCGTGACAATGTCCGTTTAACCCGGTCTTTATGACTGGCAACCAGGTCCTGAAATTCTTGTTGACTCGACACGTCCGACTGTGGACGATAATCCGTAGCAAATTTTCTTAACTTATCAAACTCATGAAAATCATTATAGTTGTCGTCAATACCAATAGATTCTAATAATTCATCAGCGCAACTTGATGCGATTTGATTTACATTATCCTTTATAAAATAATCTTTTACTTGCGCTGCAGTCACACCTGCTTCAACTGCTTTCATGGCTATTTCAGTTGATATATTATTGCTAGGCCCTACCTGCAACTTTTCTAATTCAAGTTGAACTCTATTTAAAACAACTGATACCTTTGCCTTAATCTTTTCATTCTCTTTGAATACTCTAACCCGCTCCCGCTCCCGCTCTATTCTTTGCCTTTTCTTTGCCTTTTCAGCTTCGACAAGCTGCTTTGCATCTTCCCGAGCTTTAGCCTTTTTATCCCGCTTTTCTTGGGCTTCTCTCTCCTTACGACGAATTTTAGCGTTTCTTTCAGCCTCTACACTCCAGTTGTGCAAAAAAACTGATACTGCTTTGCCTTTATTAGCCTTTGCCCCGTAACTTCTTTTAGGTGCCATGACAGATCCTCACTAAATTAGAGTCGAAATTTGTCTGCGAATCTCGCCGATTACCGTCGAAATAGCTTTCCTTTAGTTAACAAACTCCAAATTGCTTTACCTTTCAAGCCCCAAAAAATTACCCAGATGATCATAGCAACAGGTGCATTATAAGGTGATGCAATAATTGCAACAGCTGCGAAAACTTGAATACTCATTACCACCAAATATAAATAAATAAGAGGTCCGAGGATTCTACCAACTATGGTTAGCGGATAAACTGGATAATTTTCAAAAAGCTTAATGAGCCTTTTTTCTCCTTTGCTCACGCTGCCATCGGCACCAGCAATTTCTTTTAGCATAGGCCCAAATAATTCTTTCTTTTTTTCCATCAATTCAGTATCAAGGTTTACAAAGAGCGAGCCACATATAGATCTGAAAAACCCTTCTATCTCGTCTTTTGACATTTCGCCCATATTACTAAAAATATTTTTAATGGCGTCAAGTACCCATGCGAGTTTTTCATCAATCGATAGTTCATTATCCAGAGGATCCCTAAGAACGACATTATTCAATTCTAAATCGTTTGATTTAATTAATTCGCGTAATTTGTCAATTTCTTTTTGGGAGAAATCACCGTCGCCATAAAGTGCTAACAAACCAAGAAGGATGGTGAGTTTTTCAGATGTGTCTAGGTTGGCTAAGTAATTCGATATCGCGTCAGGGCTTTCAAATTCACCCAGCGGAATCTGTAATTCAGTTGAACTTTCTATTTGGTCTTGATCTTCACTTTTGACTTCAAAACTCTCTTCTAACTCTAGAGTTTCCTTATCAAGGGCGATAGGTGTGCTGGGCGCGTTCAACTTTTCACTGTTCATTTTGTTCTCCAAAAATCCTTTTTTAACTACTTCGAATCCATGACAACTTTATTTTGGAACAGTCAAAAAGGAAAGCTATCCTTGAGTTTTACTCTCACCGCTTCATAGAATGTAATAACTATATTCAGGCTCACACAATTTTAATATGATCTGAATCAATTGACATAGGAGTCAACGTTCATAGGTTCGTAATGCTCCTATGTAATAGGCCACTATCGATCATGGCTGAAATCTAATATCAATCCAAATCATTAATTTCACTAGTGCGATTGTCTGAATCGAATTTGATGTAACTGTGTTCACAAAATCATCTACCATCAAAGTATCGTCATTCATTTAAGGCACGAATAAATATAGCTAATCAAAGTATCGATTTTTCTCAATACAGTGTCTAAACGCGCCGAATATGCCTGCAAAAAATTCATCGATAAAATTGGTAATTCATTTAAGAACTGGTGCTTTATGGAACTTAATGAGAATACACAAAACATCAGCCACAGCCACAATCACAATCCCTAACGCTTTTCCGAGGCGACATCATCCAACGGCTCATCAATTGTCTGGAACTTAGGTTCCAAGGTAATAATAAGCCCAGCCTCAAACAATGAAATATAATCTTTAGTCCACAATATGGATTTTTTACTTTCTGTTCTTATCAGTTCCAATATTTCCCCTATGTCAAACAGTGACACCTGAATCGGCCCCGTTTCGCTAAGTGCTAAAAGTCGGGGGTATGTATGCTTCCCCGCAGCTACCTCTTGGAAGTGACGCCTAAGTCGCATTCCAAACGACATTTTGTCGCCACTTGTTTTACCTACATATTGAATATTTTTGTGCTGGTGAATTATGTAAACACCTTTTGAGCGCGACTTTTCGCCAAGCACTCCCTGATTCCACGAGTGACCTTTTGGGGAGATTGGCACGTTAATACCGCGCTCAAGAATGCTCTCTATACTGGGCATACTAATTTCAAATTTCATAACGTTATATTCCTTCCTTGCAAACAATAATTCCAAAGCTTGTTATATCCGACATACAGTGAACACCCATAGGTGGTCGCCGAATGCTGCGGCGAACTATTGGAAATTAAGTCACATACTCTCACAACCTTTGATCGGCACACTGAGTTCAATCTGAAACTCTCAACCCTTGTTCAAAGATTTGAAATCGTGATGGCCAGTTTCATTCAACATAACTTTCCTAAGTAAAAATTGAGCCGAAAATAGCTCAAGGGTATTAAGCAACGTAATCTATTTGGTTTTTTCAGGTCACGTAGGTTAAAAATCGACAATAGCGAATTTGACACGGTATGCAATCAAAACATAGATGCGACTAGATGGCGGATTAGAAAATACAGAGAAATTTATCTTATTAAAGCAACTAACAAATATTGACGTTTATCTATAAAAAATTGGACTTCTTAGCAAATTATTAAATAGCTTAAATACAGCGTACAGCCTTTGCACCGCTATTTTCCAATGATTTCGAATTGACGTCGTCCGTGGCATTTATTAGTTGTACTTTTCACCGCACCTATTTCCCCAAGTGATAGCTATACATGAAGAACACCTTCACCGGATATTCATCCATATCAGGCTGCAACTGTAACAACCGGTTCTCTGGATTTTGCACTTGCAACGACCCCACCACCGATGACTTGTCATCTATTGTACGCACAACAAAAACACCCAGACTTTTGGTGGCATACAGCGCGTTATTATTACTGGTTTGATTGTTCAGAACAAAATTGCCATTAGACTGATCATAGGCGCCGATCGCAAACAGCAATAAGCGTTCATCGCGAGCAATGTACACCGGGATCTGAAACGAGAATTGATGTTGCAATTGGTTATTGCGGTCTTCTAAACCATAGGTATAGCGGTAAGACAGCCCCAAAGCAGTCAATTCAATGTGATGCAGTAAACCGTCGGCATAATTCAGGCCACTTTCTGCGCTGTAGCTACGCCATTCATCGGT
>Ga0208801_1000485_pt1 | contig 8449 bp, 10 predicted proteins | sample Colrivmet1370B02_FD_187626 | JGI IMG/M metagenome (GOLD analysis project Ga0208801, IMG submission 187626) | Estuarine microbial communities from the Columbia River estuary - metaG 1370B-02 (SPAdes) (version 2) | ecosystem: Environmental > Aquatic > Marine > Intertidal zone > Estuary | place...
TCTGTCGAATCATCATTCACTCTCCAAGTTCCAATCATATTTTTAGAGTTGTCATTTGTCTTACAACTCATAATTAGAATCAAAATGAAATATAGTACAATTTTTTTCGTCATAATATTTACCAACGTGTTTTTATATGATTTGTGCGACTGGAAAATCGGAGATTTTTCTGCCGTAGCAAATCGTTTGTTGAATGTTTGTCGTTAATGTTAGTTCGAATGTAAGCATAAATTATATGAGGTGTTGTGGCTAGTTTTTTATCTTTAAGTATTTTTTAATTTCAGATTTTTTATATTTAAAAGACAAAAAGGGTGTCAAGTTTTTAATCGCATTTGGTAAATAACATCTTTTAATTATTTCTATATAGTCGGGATAAATTGCAAAAGATTTAAGGTCAAAAGAATTTTCACAATTTTCATAATACTCTAAAGCCCATTCATAAGTTGATTGGTCAAGTTCAGCATCAGGATCATTAAGCATTTCTTTTAATTCTTTTTTCTGTTGTTGGAATTGAGCCTCTTTATCCTTGTATATTCGTGTGTTAAATTCTCCAGTCGTATCGACTATTTCAGAGATATTTAAAAGTTTTCCGCTTATTACCGAATAATTGTAATAATCAGTCCAATAAGTACAATATGCTCCACATCCTTCTGCGCTTATGTTTAGAGATAAAATTCCATTTTGGTTGTATGTTACTTCAAAATCAAGGTAAATTATTCGGTCATCTGCCCATTTTATTAAAGTTGTCTCAATTGATTCTATAGGGTATTCATTTGAAGTGAATTTATTTTTTAAATCAGAATTTATTAATGAGTCGATTTTTTTATTTCCTGTCCTAATAATTGGGAAATTCATTTTATCAGATTGAAGCTCGTTGAATTGTTCACTTTTTTTCAGGTCTAAAGTGTCGATTCGAACATTTTGTCCGAATGTTATCGTTCCGAAAAACATTAACAGTGTCGTTAGAATTTTTGTCATTTTTAAATTAGCCACAACGGTTACGTATAAGAATAGTGCGGTTTTGTGTGCGAGGATTTTCCGAAGGAAAATCAGACGTAACAAAAGTGCACGACCCTTAGATTAAGCACCTAATTTAGCATTATTTTTATACATTGTTGTAGCACGTTTTTATTTTATTAGCAACCACAATCTTCTCGGTTTGCAAAGTACTTATCATTAATTTTATAAGTTTCAACCATTGCTTTGCAAGATTCGCCTTGAATTTTAACTTTAATTACTGAAATTCCAACAGAATATTTTTTCTTAATTCCGCTTAATCCTAATTCTTTTAGTTCATTTCTCTCAATAACTTTGGGCAAATACTTTATAAATTCGTGAAAACATCCTGGTTTTTCCTTACTAAAGTCTCTTTCGATTATTTTATTTTGTTCCTCTTTCGAGTCAGAAGTCAAATTCACGGTTTTATGGATATAGTTCTTTTCCGTAATTCCGTTTTTATTATCGTGAAAAATGTTAAAGTCAGACATATTCAAAGAAATAATATTTTCTGATTGAGCTGCTTCTGTAATCTCTCGACTTATTTCTGAATTTGAGTCAAAAACAAATTTTTCTCCTTTTGTTCCGAAATGATAGGTCTGTTTTCCAGATGGAAGTTTATAATCACTATATTCGACTTGAGCTAAAACAAAAATCAATACTTCTTGATTTGTTCTTTTAATCGTGGATTCAATAATTTCTAATGCTCTAAAATCTTTCATTTATTTCGTCGGTTAAATGTGCTACAACGGGATTTTATAAGATTTGTGCGACTGGAAAATCGGAGATTTTTCGGACGTAGCAAATCGTTTGTTGGATGTTTGTCGGTTTGTTATTTAGTTTAAATGTAAGCATAAATTTTATGAGGTGTTGTAAAACGTTTTATTTCCTTATCAATCGTTCAGGATTTATAAAAAAATCAGACCGTGATATATTTTTCTCAAAAAATCTAATCAATTCTTTTTGTGAACTAAAATCAGTCTTTCTCAACTTATCAGATACTTCACTATACTCCAAGGTATCATTTTTTATTCTCACTCCGTAAAATGTATTTAACTTTTCTCCTTTTCCACCATCAATTATCAAATTCATTATCGTAAATCCTTTAATCTTTTTTGTATATCCTTCAATAATATCTTTCTCTCCAGATATTATCATTTCAAATCTAAAGTCTCCCTTATTTTTAATTTCTAGTGAATCTTTTGGACTATCCATTGCTACCCAAACTCCAATTAGATTTTCGTCAATTTTTTCATCATTCGGTAATCCGAATATTGATTCTAATGCACAACTCATTAAAATTAACAAGAGTGAAATTCCTAAAATTTTCTTTTTCATTTTTTTCATTTTCGTAATGTTTTACAACGGTATTTTATAAGATTTGTGCGACTGAAAAATCGGAGATTTTTCGAACGTAGCAAATCGTTTGTTGGATGTTTGTCGTTAATGTTAGTTCGAATGTAAGCATAAATTTTATGAGGTGTTGTGGGTAGTTTTAACTTGGTTCCCAAAAATCAATTCTTCTTAATTTATTATTTGAAAAGAAAAACATTAATCGATTTTCTGATTTTTCTCCGTTATTATAAATTATTCCAATATCGCAAGTCAAATAATCTGTTTTATCTCCGAAAATATTTATCTTACTCATTGTCGAACAATCTGCTGGAAATATTTGTTTAATATCATCCAATGTTGTGTTTTTATCAAAAGTGTGAGAATTTACTGAAAGAGTTTTGATTTTTTCATCAAGGATGACTGAACCCAAATGACATTTATTCGTTTTCTTATAATATTCAAAATAGGTTTGTCCTAAATAAACCAAAGAATCTGCAACAGACATATCCATCAATTCAGGAATTGGAGTTATACTGTCAATCTTATTTGTCATTTTTAGTTCATCAAAATCAATTACATAAGAAATCTTATTATTCAATTTCAATGACTCAATTTTGACTGATTGAGCATTTATTGAAATTGTTAAAATCAAAAATGATAGTAATATTATTGTCTTTTTCATTTTTTATCTAATTACCCACAACTTGTTAGAATATGGAAAGTTGCGGTTGGTAAAACGTAATTTTCCGATGTTTAAATTTAATATTTTTTTGTTTTAGAAACATTCTATTTTATTGAATTTAGCAATTTTTTATATGCGGTGTTGTAGCAAGTTTTTTATAAACTTCCAATAAATATTCTAATTTAAAGTAATTAATATTCATAAAACTTAATTTACTCAAATCGTATCTGATAATTTCTTTTTCTCCTTGAATTTTGTAATCTATCCAAGCTCCTCTAAATCCCTCCGTCATTGATTTATCAAAATCAAGTTTTAAATATGAAAAATTACTCCATTTAATCAATCCTACATCTTTCAGCGAAACTCCATTATAGTTTATGACTAATAAAGGCTCATTATTCAGTAATATGTCAGAATATGATTTTATCTTGAATTCTTTATTTCTGTACAGATTGTTCAATATATTCGTGTTGTCCTCTGCAAGTTTAGTTTTCTTTAATTCTCTAATTAGATTTTTATCGTTTTTTGAACATAGTTCATATTTTGTATAAAAGTGATTATCAGGATATATGAGATTTTTCCTTTCTGCTAATTTTATTAAAATTTCTATATCATCAATTTTCTTAAAACTCCATATCTTCCATTTAGCCAAAATATAACTCCAAAAAGGAGTATAGATTATCAATGAAATTGGAACAAATAATATCATTGAAATAAATGGGTGAAAATCAAACTCTTTCACAAAATATATACTTATCAAAATACCAAGTGACATAAAAATCATGGCTGAAAATATAACTAAATATAGTCCAGTTTGTGTCGCTTTATAACTATCAATATATTTCATTTCGTAATTTGCTACAACGTGTTTGTATAAGATTAGTTGCGTGTATCTAGCAACTAATTTACTAGATTAATCACGAACGGCGAAATTCCGAAGGAATTTCCCAAGTGAGCTAAAACCAGCAATTAATTTTATACGGTGTTGGCAATAGTTGTTTAATAACCAAACCAATCGATATCTTTATTTCCTTCTGTCCAGTTATCTATTTTTTTCATTAATTCTTTTCCTTTTTTAGGTTCTCCGTTATTAAATGGGTCATCATCGTAACTGCTGAAATATTTGTAAAAAATATAGTAATTATTTTCTTCCTTTTTAACATATTTTGTCTTGCGAATAATATCAGTTCCAACATAATAATTATAAAATACAGCAATTAAATCAAGTTTTGGTATTTCAACTTGTTCAACAATTTTAATTGATTCTAATATTTGTTTTCGGTTCTCATTATGTTTATGATTTTGATAAATTCCATCAAGATTTTTTGCTTCATCTAATTCTAATTTGAGTTGATTGTAAATTATTCCTTCAATAGAATTTGACATTTCAATCTTAAGAGTATTTTCAGAATTACTTTTACTATCTATTTGTTTACAAGATGTAATTAGAATTAATAATGTGACTAAATAATATATTTTTTTCATAATTTTTATTTTTGCTAAAATGGTTTTTTAAATTTAATTCAATTTACGGAATTCCGTATAATTTCTTTATTTTCTTCTAATTATTGCCAACGTGTTCGTATAATGATTTGTGCGACGTAAAAATCGGAGATTTTTCGGACGTAGCAAATCGTTTATTGAATGTTTGTCGGTTCGTTATTTAGTTTAAATGTAAGCATAAATTTTATGAGTTGTTGTAATTTGTTGCTTTTGCATTCTGATTATTAATTCATTTTAAAAATCAATCTGAAATGTTTTCTGCTTTGTAACATTTTTTCTTTTTTATTTTCCGTTTCAACTCTAAAATTCGCTCTTTTGCTCAAAATCGTACCGTTTCAGTGAGAAAATTCATAAAGATTGGAAATCTATCCGTTTCAACTTTAAATTCCGCAATTAAGCTGAAATCTTACCGTTTCAATTCTCAATCTGATAGAGTAGAAGTCAATCTGGAATTTGTCAATTTATTTAGTCTTTACTTTTGAAATTTGATTTTCCAAAAATTGTCAGAACGAAACCACCTCCAACTATTGCTCCAATAAAAGCATTAATCAACCAACCATTTTCTGAATTTTCAATTTTAAACATTAAAAATAATCCTATCAATAATATTATTACTCCTATAATTCTTATTTTATTCATCTTTTTCTGTTTTTCGGCAATTAATTACAACGGGTTTGAATATGGAAAGTTGCGTTTATGAAAACGTAATTTTCCGATGTTTAAATTTAATATTTTTTTGTTTTAGAAACATTCTATTTTATTGAATTTAGCAATTTTTTATATGCGGTGTTGTAGCAAGTTTTTTATAAACTTCCAATAAATATTCTAATTTAAAGTAATTAATATTCATAAAACTTAATTTACTCAAATCGTATCTGATAATTTCTTTTTCTCCTTGAATTTTGTAATCTATCCAAGCTCCTCTAAATCCCTCCGTCATTGATTTATCAAAATCAAGTTTTAAATATGAAAAATTACTCCATTTAATCAATCCTACATCTTTCAGCGAAACTCCATTATAGTTTATGACTAATAAAGGCTCATTATTCAGTAATATGTCAGAATATGATTTTATCTTGAATTCTTTATTTCTGTACAGATTGTTCAATATATTCGTGTTGTCCTCTGCAAGTTTAGTTTTCTTTAATTCTCTAATTAGATTTTTATCGTTTTTTGAACATAGTTCATATTTTGTATAAAAGTGATTATCAGGATATATGAGATTTTTCCTTTCTGCTAATTTTATTAAAATTTCTATATCATCAATTTTCTTAAAACTCCATATCTTCCATTTAGCCAAAATATAACTCCAAAAAGGAGTATAGATTATCAATGAAATTGGAACAAATAATATCATTGAAATAAATGGGTGAAAATCAAACTCTTTCACAAAATATATACTTATCAAAATACCAAGTGACATAAAAATCAAGGCTGAAAATATAACTAAATATAGTCCAGTTTGTGTCGCTTTATAACTATCAATATATTTCATTTCGTAATTTGCTACAACGGTTATGTGTAAGGAACGTTGCGGTTTTGTGTGCGAAGATTTTCCGAAGGAAAATCAGATGTAACAAAACAGCAACGACCTTTGGTTTAGCCTAAAATAAGCAATGTTTTTTACACGGTGTTAGCAACTGGCTTTATATTTTTTCTGCTGTATATCCTTTGATAAATTCAAACATTTGTTTATCCGAAAATTCCTTAAAATGAACAGAATTTAAATGTGTATTAAAGGCTTTTTCATCTTTAAAGCTTTCCCATATTATGAATCTATTTTGGTTTTCAGTCAATTGTTGGACATCAAAAGTTATATTTCCAAATTCATTTTTCGTTTTGAGAGCTAACTTTTTCAACTCTTCTTTGGCGGCTTTAATTCGAATACCATCTTTTAGCTCAATTATTCCAGTTGAATTAAAATGATTTTCACTAGAAGTTACAGGCTCAATTAAATCCCATAGATTTCCATATAAATCTCTAAATACGGCTACTTTCCCATAAGGTTCAGTTTTAGGTTCTCGAACAAACTCTATTCCTTTTTTTTTAAATCGGTTATAATCTCGGTCAAAGTCATCTGTATTCATAAATAAAAAAACTCTGCCTCCTGATTGATTTCCGACAGTGGCTTTTTGAATTTCATTTGAGGCTTTTGCAATTAACAAACTAAAATCGGAATTCCCCTTCGGACTAATAAGCACCCATCTTTTATTTTCAGAAAGTTTAGTGTCCTCAATTAGATTGAAGTCCAGTTTTTGAGTATAAAAATCAATTGCTTTATCATAATCATTTACGATTAATGAAATATGTTTTATTTTTCTATGCATTCGGTTTTTCTCAGCTTGTTGCTAACGGTTTTGGGTTTGATTTCGTTGCGTTGGTTTAACACAAAGCTAATTAAAATTCTTTTACATTTGGGTTTTCAGAGGCTTGTCGTACAAAGTATTAACAAGCAATGAAATAAACCCGTTGTTAGCTAAAGTACTTTTACATCCATTTCCCAATATTCATTGGTTTTTTAATAATTTCTTTCATATTCTGAAATGTTTCTCCATTTGAGAATTTTCTCTTTCTATTCGTTGTGTTTTTAAAGATCTTTTTCATTTTCTCTTTTTTTAGATTATTTTCAAACTCTTTCTGATTCCAATATTCGATTTTTTCATCAAACTCATTTTGTTGAGCTTTTGTTAAATTCATTTTAGTTGACTCATTAATTATCAATTTTGAAATTATCTCAATTTTGTCATTTAATAAGATTTTCATTAATCTTAATTTATTTTGATTTTGGTTTGAAAAAGAATCTATACTTTCCGCAATATATTTTCGATTCTTATAGTGTCCAGATTCCGATATGATTTCAAGTAATTTAATCTTTTGTTTTGAAACAAAATCATTCATTATGAATCTCGGTATTCTGAAGTATAATATTTTATATAAGAATCTGAGCATTGGTATTTTAGCTAACGGTCTTGTATAAGAATAGTGCGGTTTTTCGTGCGAGGATTTTCCGATAGGAAAATCAGACGTAACAAAATTGCACGTACTCTGGATTAAGCACTAAACTACGCATTAGTTTTATACGTTGTTGTACAACGTACTTACTTTTCCGTATCGATTAACCAAGGATAAGTATATTCCGCTGTTGTTATTAATTCCTTTTTTAAATTCTCTCGGTCTAATTTCAATTCGGAATATTCTGCTCTTTCATAAAGTAGGTTATAGGCCGATTGATGAAGTCCGTATTTTTTTAAAGTATAAAAATCTAATTTCGCTTTTTCCGAATTCAGATTGTCATTATCAAATTCAATTTTTAATAGGTCAACCAAAGTGTCATTCACAAACTGGTTTTCGTAATTCAGTCGTTTTTTGTCCGATTTTATAGAGATGAATTCTTGGATAATTTCATAAACGATTGAGTCATTTTTTTCCATTTTTCTGCGATTCCAAAATTCAGCGTAATATTTGGTTTGTAATTCGGGTTTGTTGTAAGTCAGTTGTAAACTGTCAATTACATTTTCAAAATTCCGCTTTATGTAAATTCCTTGAATTAGGAAATGATTTTCACTTTTTGAAATTAGATTTTCAAGTTTTTCGTATCCGAACTTTTTAAACGATTCGTGAACCATTTTAAGATTTTCTGGTTTTCTTATCCACGTATTTTTTGTCCAATCCGAATGATTTAAATCGAAAAATGAAGTTTGTTTTTCTACATAAAATTCGGATTCACTTTTTTCTTTATTCACGCAAGAAATGAGTAATAAAATCAGAATACTTAATGTTAGCAGTTTGTTCATTCGTATGTTGTACAACGGGCTTTTATAAGATTTTTGCGACTGGAAAATCGGAGATTTTTCGGTGGTAGCAAATCGTTTGTTTAAATGTTTGTCGGTTCATTATTTAGTTTAAATGTGAGCATAAATTTTATGAGGTGTT